>Ga0185299_10000150_pt1 | contig 217623 bp, 193 predicted proteins | sample PaiPotPPA55metaG_FD_128002 | JGI IMG/M metagenome (GOLD analysis project Ga0185299, IMG submission 128002) | Iron sulfur acid spring bacterial and archeal communities from Banff, Canada, to study Microbial Dark Matter (Phase II) - Paint Pots PPA... ...
GAAGGCTTCGTGGCCGGGGGTGTCGAGGAAGACGATCTCGCGGCCGAAGGCGGGGGAGTCGGGCTTGGTGATTTTGACCTTGTAGGCGCCGATGTGCTGGGTGATGCCTCCGGCTTCGCCGCCGGCTACGTCGGTGGAGCGGATGGCGTCGAGGAGCGAGGTCTTGCCGTGGTCGACGTGGCCCATGACCGTTACGACTGGAGAGCGGACGATCTCGACCATGCCGGTGGTGTCTTCGAGGAAGCCTTCGATGGCTTCGTTTTCGAGCTGCTCTTCGACGGTGATGATGGTGGCGTCGGCGCCGAACTGGCGGGCGACGTCTTTGACCAGCTCGCCTTCGAGGGACTGGTTGACGGTGACGAAGACGCCTTTCATGAGGAGGGTGGCGATGAGGTCCTTGCCGCGGACGTCTAGTTTTTCGGCGAGGTCTTTGACGCTGATGCCTTCGGTGACCGTGATGGTCTTGGTGATGGGCAGAGGCTCGCGGGAGAGGGTTGGGCCGCCAAAGCGTGGCGGCGGCTGGAAGCCCTTCATCGGGCCTTCCTTGGTTTTCTCGTAGCGCTGCCCGCCACGGCGCTGGCCGGGACGTGCGGCAGGACGCATGCCGGTCGGTGGGGCTTCGCCGGGGCTGGGAAGACCTCCGGGTGCTCCGCCGGGACGGGCGCCGAAGCCGGGGCGTGCGCCAAAGGCTGGGCGGGGGCCGCCGGGGGTGAAGCCGGGGCGTCCGGGTGCTCCGCCGGGGCCGGATGGGCCGCCGGGGAAGGTGCGGGTGGGGTGCATGGGGCGGCGTGCGCCGGGGGCGGTCGAGGACTGGGGACGTGAGCCGGGTGCGCCGGGGGATTGCGGGCGGGGGCGCTCGAAGATGGGACGGCCGCGCTGGGGTACCGCGGGAGCGTTGGCGGGAGCGGTGTAGATGGGGCGTGGGCCGGTCTGCGGCATGATGACGCGGCGGATCGGTGGGGCTGCAGGGGCGGTGGCCTCTGCCGGGGCTTCTGCCTGCTCGTTTGCAGCGGGTGCGTCGGCTGCGGGACCTGCTGCTGCGACGGTATGTGCGGCGGGTGGCGCGACTGGGGGGGGCGGTGCTGTGGGTGCAGCTTCAACGGGCGGTGCCGCGGGAGGCGCGGGCCTGGCTGCAGGCGGAGCGGCGACGACTGGAGAAGTGGCTGGAGGTGCGGCGGCCACGGGGGGGCGGGCGATCACCGGGCCGACGGGAGGCCTGCTCGCAATGGCCGGGGCCGATGGAGGAGCGACGATGTTCGCCTGTGGGCGCGGCTGCGGAACGATGCGACGGGGCTGCGCGGGGGCGGCTGTCTGGGTCGCTGTATGGGACGCCGTTTGGGACGTGGGTTGGGCCGGTGCTGCGGCGGCGGGTGAGGACGCCGCGGCTCTGGGCGGTGCTGCCGGGACGGACGCCGGAGGCGCAACGACGGCGGTGGGGCGCGGCGGCGCGGCCTTGGCTGCGGCCTCGGCCTGCTTGCGCTCGAGTATGGCTTTGAGGGCGTCGCCGGGCTTGGAGACCTTGGAGAGGTCGAACTTCGGCCGGTTGTCGGCTGGCTGCCTGCTCGCGGTGCTGCTCTTGCCGCCGTTCCTGAAGTACTCCCGGACCCTTTCGGCCTGGTCGTCTTCGATGGAGCTGGAGTGGGTCTTTCCGGTCACGCCGATTGCTTCGAGCGCGTCCAGGATTGGCCTGCTCTTGACTTCCAGTTCCCGTGCCAGATCGTTAATGCGAACTTTGCTCATCCGTCCCTTTTCGTTTTTGCTTCCCTGCGCGCTTAGCTGCTCATATCAGCCTCATGGAGGGTTGAATCTCTATTGTAAGTGTTACCCCTGAAATTGCGGACTTCGCGACCCAGGGAACTCTGTGCTGCGTGGCTGAAGCGGCTAACCACGGTCGTTTCCGTCGTCGATACCTTCATCGGAGACTTCCTGGCTGTCGTTCACCAGAGTGTCTACGGTGTCGTTATTGAGTTCGATTCGCTCTTCGCGCGCATCGTTCTCGCTGAAGGCGTCACTGGTTGATTCAGCCTCTTCGAGATTGGCGATGTCTTCGGTGGAGACAGTGTTGACTTCCTTTGCGTTGCCTACGCCGGCCTCTTCGGCCAGAATGGCCTCGGGTGTTTTTTCCATGGAACTCGGTTCTGACTCTGCCGCGACCGGCGAGACGGTTGGTTCGGGGCGCTCTTCGCCCTCTTCGTACTGGCCGAAGTAGTGGCGAACGGCGACCGAGATCTTTTCTACTGTCTTTTCGCCGATGCCGGGGACTTCTTCGAGCTGCTCGGGGGTCATGTCGGCGAGGGCTTCGACTGTGGTGATGCCGGCGGCGATGAGCTTTTCGAGGACCGCGTCGCCGAGTTCGGTGACCTGTTCGATCGGGGTGGTGGGGCCGCCCGACATGGCCTGCATCTGCTGCTCGACCTCCTGGCGCTTCTCCTCTTCGCTCTTAATGTCGATCTTCCATTGCAGGAGCTTGGCGGCGAGGCGGACGTTCTGGCCCTTCTTGCCGATGGCGAGCGAGAGCTGGGTGTCGTCGACGATGACCTCAATCTGCTTGTCGGCGAGGTCGGTGATGGAGACGCGGCTGACCTTGGCGGGTTGCAGGGCTTTCTCGGCGAAGGTGGTGATCTCTTCGGAGAACTCGATGATGTCGATCTTTTCGCCGCGCAGCTCGCGGATGATGGACTGGACGCGCATGCCCTTCATGCCGACGCAGGCTCCGACGGGGTCGACGTCCTTGTCGCGGGACATGACGGCGATCTTGGTGCGCTCGCCGGCTTCGCGCGCGATGGCGCGGATGGTGACGGTGCCGTCGTAGATCTCGGGGACCTCGGACTGGAAGAGGTTTTGCACGAGGCCTGGCGCGGCGCGGGAGACGATGACCTGCGGGCCCTTGGCGGCGCGGTCGACGCGGAGAAGGACGACGCGGACGCGCTCGCCGACGGCGAACTGCTCGAGGCGCGACTGTTCGCGCTTGGGCATGCGGGCTTCGGCTTTGCCTAGATCGAAGATGACGTCCATGGGCTCGAGGCGCTTGACGGTGGCGTTGAGGACCTCGCCGGCGCGGTGGTTGTACTCGTTGAAGACGGTATCGCGTTCGGCCTCGCGGACCTTCTGGAAGATGACCTGCTTGGCCATCTGGGCGGCGATGCGGCCGAGCGGGGTGGTGTCCTTGTAGAAGCGCAGTTCGCCGCCGACCTCGACCTCGGGGGCGAGCTCGCGGGCTTGCTCCAGCGTCATCTGATTGACCTCGTCCTCTACCTGGTCTGGACTCTCGACGACGGTCTTGAAGACATAGGCGCGGATCTCGCCGGTCTCGCGGTCCATCTCGGCGCGCATGTTCTCCTGGGTCTTGTAGTATTTGCGCGTGGCGAGGGCAATGGCGTCCTCAACGGCGCCCACTACAACGGCCGGTTCGATTCCTTTATCGCGGCTTAACGTCTCAATCGATTGATACAGAACACTTGACATCGCTCACTCGTCCTTCACTCTTGCCCGAAACGCTCGGGTTTGTTTCTTGTTTGTCTTGCTTGTCATCATTTCTGATGCTGTTGCCTTATGTTGCTAAATCACTTTTGCTCTGTGCCGCTAAATCTCCGCGACCAGATTGGCCTTTTCGACGTTCGCCAGGGCGATGTCGACGGTCGATTCGGTCACAGCCTTCTTTGCCTTGCCCTTCTGCTTGACGGCAGAGAGGTCGATCGTCAGTACGCCGTCAGAGAATTTCGTCAGACGGCCTTGCCACTGTCTGTTCTTGTTGACCGGCGTAAAGGTCTGAAGCTTGATCAGACTGCCTTGAAACCGGGTGAAGTCTTCGGGCCGGAAGAGCTTGCGCTCCAAGCCCGGCGAGGAGACCTCGAGGGTGTACTCCGCCCCTGGGATGAGGTCTTCCACGTCGAGGACCGTGCCAAAATCCTGCGCGAAGTGTGCGCAATCCTCGTGGGTGACCCCGGAGAGCATCTCGACTGGCACGCTTTTCGGTAATTCTGCTGTTCCGGCTGCGGCCAACTCAGCCAGCTTTGCCCGTTCTGTTGCGTTCTTCTCGATATAGACGCGCAACGTTCGAAACTTGACGCCGCCCTGAAACTCTAGATCGACAAGCTCCAGGTTGTGTGAGGCGGCGACGCGTTGCGCGGTTGCTCGAATTTCGTCTAACTGGACTGCCATAAGCTGTGCTTCCGGTTCATTTTTGCCGCGTAAACAGAACGCTTTTTGGAGCAAATAAAAAGTGGGCTTTGGCCCACTCATCTCTTCCGTCAAATCACCGGTGCGGTCACGGCATACTCTTACGACGGAACAAAATCGTCTGCATCACTGATGATACAACGATTTTTCGGGTAATTCAATGGGGCGGGCCGGCTAGGGATGAAGGCAGTTTGAATAGGAGGCGAAATCACCGTTTTCGGGGATGTCCGTGACTTTGATGTCCGCAACCTAAGCCGTGTAGAGTGTGAACTTGAGCCCTCTTTTGGAGATCCAGATGAATAGTTTGATCAGCAGGTTAAGACTGCCTGCTGTCCTCTGCGCCATTAGCTTTATGCTCTGCGAGGCGATAAGCCGACCCTATGCGGAGATGGGGGTGTCCGATGACTGGTCCTTTATTCGCACGGCGCAGCTGCTTGCGCAGACCGGTCACGTCTACTATAACGGCTGGGCCGCTTGCATGATTGGCTGGCAGTTGTATCCCGCGGCTCTATTCCTGAAATTATTCGGCTTCTCCTTTACGACTGCTCGCCTGTCTACCTTTCTGGTTGCAGTGTTGACCACGTTTCTGATTCAGCGCACCTTTGTTCGAGCAGGCATCAACGAACAGAATGCGGCGATCGGTACTTTGGCGATCGTGTTGACGCCACTTTACATGGCGCTTTCTGTGACTTTTATGACCGATGTGCAGGGCCTGTTTGCCGTCGTGATCTGCCTTTATGGCTGCTTGCGTGCGTTGCAGGCGAGGAGTCCGGCAACGGCCACCGTGTGGATCTGTTTTGCGGCGCTGGCGAATGCGGTCTTCGGCTCGTCCCGCCAGATTGCATGGTTAGGGGTGCTAGTGATGGTGCCTTGCACTCTCTGGCTTTTGCGCCGCCAGCGCCGGACGCTGGTGGCCGGGTGCTTTGCTACGCTCGCCGGCTGGGCTTTCGTTGCCCTTAGCCTGCACTGGTTTCAACAGCAGCCCTACGCGGTGCCGGAGCACCTGGTCGTCAAGGTGGCAGGCCGTTACCAGTTGGCTTATATGGCGAGAGAGCTTGCCGGAGTGGTGCTGGAGCTTCCATTTCTCATCCTGCCCATCGTTGCGGCGTATCTGATCATCCTTCGAAGAAGGAATAGCATTCATTTCTGGAGGTCTTTCGCGGTTTGCGGATTGGGTTATGTGCTGGTCGCTTTGTTGCTCCTGATCAGATACGGACCGGGTTCAGTTATGGAGCCAATGCTGGGGGACTGGGTGAGTCCGGCGGCTCGTTACGGAATGCTTGTGCTTGGGTCGCTAGGACCTATCGTGCTGGGTCACATAATCCGACTTTTGCTTACGGCAGTGACGACTCTCGCGGTGCTTTGCGCGATCGCATTCCTATGGGAGATACGCACGAGGATTGTTCGTGATGAGGTCGATGAATTGCCGGCGGAGGTGTCTGGGGCGACGGCGCGTTCGGTTTCGTGGAACCAGGTATTACTTCTAATCGGACCGTTCGCGGCGGTTTACTTTGCGTTGCTTATTCCGCGTTCGTCGGTTCAGTTGCTTGATCGGTACCTGCTGCCCCTGATATTCCTTTCCGGGCTTGGGTTGATCCGCGCGTTTCAAAACTTTGTCCAACCGTTCCTGCCGGCCGTGACGAAGGCGCTGGTGGGGCTGGTCGCGATCTACAGCATCGGCGCGACCCACGACATGTTCGCCTTCTACCGCGCACGCGTCGCGATTGCCAACGAGGTACGCGCAGCGGGAATTCGGCCGAACACGTTCGATGGAGGATTCGAATACAACGGTTGGGTTGAAGTGCTGCCGGGGGGTCATCTCAATGATGAAAAAATCCTCAATCCGCCAAACAGCTATATTCCGATCGGCCCGTATCAAGGGTTGAGCTGCAATGGAGACGGAAAAATCGGCGACTACAACAACGAGCTTCTCCATTTTTCCCCGCGATACGGCCTGTCGTTTCACCCTGACGATTGCGCGGGTCAAACTCCTTTAGCTCCAGTGAACTACTTCCGCTGGCTTGGACTTCGGCCCACCTCCTTGTACGTGGTCAACTATCAACCCATGAAGGATCGCTAGGCCTCCTTAATTAATCTGCTTCTGCGCTGACCGACCCATTGCCGCCCGCTTCGCGAGCTTTCGATTGAGCGGGCGAGAGCAGACCTGCGTGTGAAACTTTAGGGAAATTGGACCATCCAAGTTGCTATGGGTTGTTGGCGACTCTACAATCATTCAAATCCTGCGGAATTCCGCTTGCTGCCGCTTAGCCCATCCCTTTTAACCATCACAACTGGAACCTATAAAAAATATGATTAGCTCCCCCGTACCCGAAGCCCTTACATTTGATGACGTTCTTCTTGTTCCCGCTTACAGCGAGGTCATTCCGACCCAGGTGAGCACGCAGACGCAGTTGACACGAAATATCACGTTGAATACGCCGCTGATGTCGGCTGCGATGGATACGGTGACGGAGGCGCGGCTGGCGATTGCGATGGCGCAGCAGGGTGGGCTGGGGGTTGTGCATCGGAACCTGACGATTGCCGCACAGGCGGGGGAGATCGATAAGGTGAAGCGATCGGAGAGCGGGATGATCGTCGACCCGGTGACGATTACGCCGGAGCAGACGATCGCCGATGCGCTGGAGGTGATGCGGCGGTACAAGATCTCCGGTGTGCCGGTGACGAAGAACAAGAAGCTGGTGGGGATTTTGACTAATCGCGACCTGCGGTTTGTGTCGCGGACGGATTTGACGATCGATTCGGTGATGACGAAGACGAACCTGATTACGGTGCCGGTGGGGACGACGCTGGAGCAGGCGGAACAGATTCTGCATCAGCATCGGGTGGAGAAGCTGCTGGTGGTGAACGACGAGTATGAGCTGAAGGGCTTGATTACGGTCAAGGACATTCAGAAGAAGCTGAAGTATCCGAATGCTTCGAAGGACTCGCAGGGGCGGCTGCGCGTGGCGGGGGCGATTGGGGCTACGGGGGATTTTCTGGAGCGGGCGGAGGCGCTGGTGGCGGCGCGGGTGGATGCGCTGGCGATCGATTCGGCGCATGGGCACTCCTCGCGGGTGCTCGAGGCTGTGGCTACGGTGAAGAAGCGGTTTCCGCAGATCGATATATTGGCGGGGAATATTGCCACGTATGAAGGGGCGATCGCGCTGATCGATGCGGGGGCGGACGCGATCAAGGTGGGGATTGGGCCGGGATCGATCTGCACGACGCGTATGGTGACCGGTGCGGGAATGCCGCAGATTACGGCGATCTCAGAGGCTTATCGCGCGGGCAAGGAACGCAATATTCCGGTAATTGCGGATGGTGGAATCAAATATTCGGGCGATGTGACGAAGGCGATTGCGGCGGGGGCAAGCGTGGTGATGATGGGTTCGCTGTTTGCAGGAGTGGATGAGAGTCCGGGCGAGACGATTCTGTACCAGGGGCGTTCGTTCAAGGCTTATCGCGGGATGGGTTCGCTGTCGGCGATGGCTCAGGGGTCGGGTGAGCGGTACTTCCAGGGCAAGGACGATATGGAGGATGCCGCGAGTACGGAGAGGCCGTCGCTGACGGCTCGGGAGAATGGGGGCTCGAACCGGTTGGGGAAGTTTGTGCCGGAAGGAATCGAGGGGCGGGTGCCGCATCGCGGGCCGCTTGAAGGGATGGTGTATCAGCTTGTGGGTGGGTTGCGATCCGGCATGGGATATTTGGGATGCGCGACGATTGCTGACTTGCAGGCGAATGCTCGGTTCATTCGGATATCGAATGCGGGGCTGCGGGAGAGTCATGTGCATGATGTGATCATCACGCGTGAGGCTCCGAATTATCACGTGGAGTAAGGCGGCTATAGCAATTTCACAGATAGTTTGATGTAAAAGACGAACGCAAAGGACGCTGAGAAAAACGCAAAGGACGCGAAGGAACCCTTTGCGATACCGCATTACACCTGCTGTGAGAATGCTCTAGGATGGATTCTCGCGCAGAGATTGTGGCGCTTCCAACAAAAATACAGGGGTTCTTCGCTCCGCTCAGAATGACAATTTCTTATTGAGTTGCTTTTCTAAGCGGTTCGCCGAAGAGTTTCAGGATTTGTCGAGGACCATGGCGTCGAAGCGATGGCGTATGAAGAAGCCTGAGTCCTGGTAGAGCTTGACGGCCTGGTGGTTGGCTTCGGTTACGGTTAGCGTGATTGCGGCGAAGCGGGAGCGGGTGAGGTGGTGGATGCAATGCTCCAGGAGCGCGATGCCGAGGCGTTGCCCGCGATAGGCGGTTGCGACGCAGAGTTGCGTGATGTGGGCGACATCGTTGGCTACGCGGGAGCATAAGAGCATTCCGATCAGCGCGCCGTTGCGTTTGTCGCGGAGTACCCAGGAGGCGTCGGGATCGAAGACGCCGCAGCCGGGGAAGCGGACGATGTTGTGAAGGAAGCGCAGGGAGCCGTGCAGGGAGCAGTACTGGTCGTTGATGCGAGCGTCGATGTGTCCGATGTAGGACTCGTGGATGAGCTCGGCGGCGGCCTGGTAGTGGTCGGAGGACCAGCTCAGGAGTTCGATGGTTGGCGGCAGGTTCGAACTGCGGGCTGGGTTGTGCGACGGCGGGAGGTTGTACTCCATGAAGAGGCGGGGATACATGGCGAAGCCGGCGGTGAGAAAGGGCTCGTCGATGGAGCCGGCGTCGTAGAGGAGAAGCTGCGACTCGACCCGGTGGATGCCGGGGGAGTGCTGCAGGAGCTGAAGCAACTGGTGGAGGAGGGACTGCGTGACGTACAGCATCTGCGCGGGTTCGTTTGCGATGGCGAAGGCGTCGCCGACGACAGCCTTCTGGCCTTCGTAGACGCAGAAGGTGAAGCCGCAGATGCGTCCGCGGTCGAGTGCGACAAAGCCGGGGAGGATGCGCGAGTCGAGGTATTGGAGGAGGAGTTCGGTGGAGCTCTGGTAGTTCCAGCGGAGGCGCTCCTGCCAGAGACGCGACTCGGTTTCGAGCAGCGGGCGCAACTGACGCGCGGAGAAGTGGCGGAGGTCCAGAATCTCGAGTTGGGTCGCGACTGTCATACCCTCTGGAGGCGTTCGTTTTGAGCTTATAGGAATTTGCTGGGTATGGGTAAGGGATGCGCTGCGAGTATCGGATCGCTTACTGCTTCGCGTAGACCCGGTAGACTTCGAGGCCTTGCGATTCGTAGAGAAAGAGCGGGATATAGACGCGTCCGGCGAGCCAGCGGTCGAGGGTTGCGGTGTCGTTGGCCCGGACTACCAGGATATGTTCTGCGTCGGGGACGCCGTTGGCTTCGTAGTGAATCATCGGCTGGTTGCGGTAGAAGGCGAGGCCGTAGTCCATGTCGCGCTTGATGGCGGAGTTGGAGGTGCCGGGAATCTCGTCGGTGGCGACCAGTTTGACACCTGGAGCCTCGCGCAGGATCTCGCGGGCGAGGGGGCGGGCGGAGTAGTTGATGTCGAGTTCTTTACCGTAGAAGCCGAGCAGGAAGACGAGGGTCGCGAGGACCGGAATCAAGGTTGCGTTGCATAGCTGAGAGACGCCCCAGCGCCGGACGATGAGAAAGACGATCGCTCCGCAGAAGAGTGCAGCGGCCGCAGAGATGATCAGCCATTGCACGGAGGGCACGAGAGTTTCGTACTTCATGTGCTGGGGAGCGAGCACGAGAACAAAGACCATCAGCGTGCATAATGCGGCGTGGGACCAGAGGAGCCATTTCGGCAGGCCTTCGCGGCGGATGCGATTGAGATAGTCGGCCGTGAGGATGGTGAGGGGAGGGATGGAGGGCAGGATGTAGCCGGGCAGCTTCGATCCGGAGAAGGAGAAGAAGACGATGGGGAAGAGGGTCCAGAGGACGAGGAACTCGGGGAAGGCGTCGCCGGGGCGGGTGTGGCCGAGGTAGCGGCTCGGGTTGTGGCGGACCTTCCACTCGGCGATGGAGATTTCGATGGAGTCGACGAGGGCGCGGATTGCGATGACCGTCCAGGGAATGAGGCCGATGAGCAGAACGAAGACATAGAAGAAGAACGGTTGATGATGCTGGTAGCGGTTGGTGGCGAAGCGCTCCAGATTGTGTTCGAGGAAGAAGAAGCGATAGAAGGTGGGGTTGCGCTTCTGGACGGCGATGTACCAGGGCAGCACCATGATGAGGTAGAGCAGGACGCCGGGCCACCAGATGGTGCGGCGGAGCAGGGACCACTCGCGGCGGAGGCCGGCGAAGAGGAGGATGATGCAGAGGGCGAGGAAGGGCGCGACGGGGCCCTTGGCGAGGGTTGCGGCGGCTCCGAAGAAGTAGAGATCGAAGAGCCAGAATTTTTTGCCGGTTTCATACCAGGCGTACCAGCCCAGCATGCCGATGCAGAAGGGCGCGGCGAGCTGCATGTCGGTGGAGGCTCCGCGGGCGAAGCTGATGATGGCCACACAGGAGACGGTGATGAGGGCGGCGTCGAGATGTCCTCCGGGGCGGAAACGGCGCATGTGCAGGAAGACGAGGATGACGAGGGCGAAGGTGGCGGAGGAGGAGGGGAGACGGGCGGTCCAGTCGGAGACGCCGAACTCCTTGAAGAAGCTCATGGCGCGCCAGTAGTAGAGGGCGGGCTTCTCGAGCCAGGGTTTGCCGTAGAGGATGGGGGTGACGGTGCCTGCCGCGATGCAATGGAAGGAGTTGCGCACGTCCTCCGCGCGAAGGCTGTGAGGGACCATCTTGGCGTTGACCTGGTGGCAGGCGTTGGAGTGCGCGGTGAGCATCTCGCGGGCGATCTGCGCGTATCGTGGTTCGTCCGCGCCTACGAGGCCGAGCTGGTCGCCGCCGAAGACGGGAACCAGGCCGTACAGCAGCAGGAAGGTAGTGACGGCGAAGAGGATGAGGAACTCCCGCACCGTGACCTCGGTTGGCAGCCTCTGGCGAAGCCACAGGATCGCCGCATGGTCGTTCCTTGCGTCGAACACGGTGGGTTGTTGGCTTTCGTTCATCTCTTTATGCGGGGCCAGACAAGGCTATCAGAGTCCTGTCCGGAGCTGGGTGAGGATGCGCCCGATGGCCAGGTCCAGAGGGCCGTCGAGGGTGCAGCCGCTGGCGCTGCGATGGCCGCCGCCGCCGAAGTGCTCGGCGATGCGGGCGACATCGATCTTTCCTTTGCTGCGAATGCTGAGGCGAAACTGGCTGGCGTCGGCGACCTCACGTAGAAAGACGGCGGATTCGACGCTGGCGATGCTGATGAGGTAGTTGACGACCCCTTCACAGTCCTCGGCCACAGCGCCGATCCGGTCCATATCTTCGCTGGTGACCCAGGTCCAGGCGAGGTCGCCGTCGCACTGGAGGTTGGAGAGAGCTATGCCGAGCAGGCGAATCTTGCTGGCGGGGTTGGAGAGGTAGATGTCGCGAGCGATCTGGCTGGGGTTGGCGCCGTGAGCGGCGAGGTCGTGGACCAGGGCGAAGGTGTCGGCGGTGGTGCTGGAGTAGGTGAAGGCGCCGGTGTCGGAGAGGATGGCGGCGTAGAGGCAGGTGGCCATGGAGGGAGTGATCTCGACCTCGGCGGCGACGGCGACGCGGTAGACCATGGCGGCGACGGCGCAGGCGTGTTCGTCGATCCAGTTGACGGAGCCAAAGGGCCGGCCGCTGGCGTGGTGGTCGATGTTGATCAGGGTGCGGCCTTCGAGGCCGAGCAGACCGGTGCGGGCGATGCCGTCGCATTCGAGGAGGATCGCCGGGGTGTTTCGGTTGGAGTCGACGTCGTTTGCGGAGGCGGCGTGGTGGATGCGGTGAAGGTTGGGGAGGGTGCTGTAGGTGGAGGGGATGGGATCCGCAAGAACGATGTCGACCCGGCAACCAAGCTGGTCGAGGACCTCGGCGAGAGCGAGGGCGGAGCCGATGGCGTCGCCGTCGGGGCGGGCGTGCGAGGTGAGGAGGAAGCGTGGATGGGCGCGGAAGGTCGCCAGGAGAGCGGCGATATGACGCTCGGGGGAGCGGGCTTCGTTCGGTGGGGCTGCCTGCTGGGGTTCGTAGAGCTCGGTCTTTGGCGTCATGATTTGGCTGTCACAGACTGAGCAGATTCAGCCGCCTGAGCGGATTCTGCCGCGGCGCGCTTCTGGTCGCGTTTGCGGGTGCGGGCGAGGAGCTCTTCCATGCGGACGGTCATCTTCTGGGAGCGGTCGATGGCGAAGGTGAGGTCGGGGACATGGCGGACGCCCATGCGGTCGCGGAGCTGGGAGCGAATATAGGCTCGGGCTGTGATGAGGCCTTCGAGGGTGGAGGCCTCTTCTTCCTCGTTGCCGTAAACGGCGACGAAGATACGAGCGGATTTGCCGCCGGGGGCGAGAACGACGTCGGTGACGTAGCTGGGTGCGATGCGCGGGTCGGAGAGCTCTCCTTCGAGCATTGCGCCGATCTCCTCGGAGAAGGTGTTGGCGACTCGGTTGCGATGGTAGGTTCTGGCGCGGTGCTCGGGCATAAGGTTTGGACTAAGTTTTTAGACTAGGTCGAACGGTTGAGGATATCAAAGTTGGGCCGTTCCGCCTAACGCGAACGCTCGATTTTAGCGGAAAAATCTGGCGGTTGGGTTGTATTTTGATGATTTTTTGACTATTCGGTAAGGATTTCGGCGTAAGAATCAAGGACTTCCGCGCTTAATGCCGCTGCAATGCGATGGACGGCCTGGTCGATCTGCTGGAGTTGGCCGGTGAGGTAGCTGGTGGAGGACGAGATGGCGGCGATGCCCAGGGTGGCGCGATTCCAGACGATGCCGTCGTCGAGTTCGGCGACGGAGAGGTTGAAGCCGTGGCGGAGCTTGTCTTTCATGGAGCGGAGGACCTGGCGGCGGTCTTTTAGAGACTGGGCGTGGGGGATTTCGAGTTCGATGGTGAGTTTGGCTATGGGCATTTTTTCAGCGGACGAGTGTGAGGTAGATCGCCATGCCGATGCCGACGGCGGCTAGGATGAGGCCGAGAATGACGGCGTCGCGGGAGACTCGGCCGGGTCGCCAGGTGCCGGAGCTGAGTTCGTGGATCAGCTGGATGTGACGGAGGACGGAGGTGAGAGTGACGATGACGCCGAGGACGACCAGAGCTACTCCCGACCAGAGGGAGAGGCCGGTGGTGCGGGCGGGAAGATGGGATTCGGTGGCGGTGATCTGGCGGAGGAAGAGACCGAAGCGGCTGACGGCGAAGCCGATGCCCATGAGGCCGAGGCCGGTGCGAATCCAGGCGAGGAAGGTCCGCTCGGCGGCGAAGTAGACTCGGGGGTCCTGCTCGGCTGGCTTGTCGGTTGAGTTCTCCGTGGAGTTCATGGAGGGATTGTAAGGCTTCGGCAATGGTGGAGATTGTGGCGCTTCCAACGAAATGCGGGGTTTTCCCCTCGACAAGCTCAGGGTCAGAATGACAACTCTTTTTTTAACCTGGAAGCTCCCGATACTAACGAGCGAGTTTGCGGATGACCCAGGTGGTCATGCAACGTTGGTTCTGGACTACTGTGGTTTTTATTGGGTCGATCAGTTGGGCGTTTAATTTTTCGGTGAGGCGCATGAGGAGGGCCTCGTCGACGCAGTAACGCTCGACGCCGTCGGGAGCGAGGTAGCGGTGGCCGGTGAGATGCTGGTGGGGCATGCCGATTGTGGAAGCGAGGCGGCAGAAGAGGAGGCCTCCAGGCTTTAGCATGCGCCAGAGGTTTTCGAGCATGGCGTTGAAGTGGGCGTCATCGCGGCTGAAGTGGAGAACCGCGCTGCAGATGATGAGATCGAAGGAGGCGTCGGGGTAGGAGATGGCTTCGATGGGTTCGACGCGGAGGTTGTTCGCCGGGAGAGTGGGAAGGAGTGCGCGGGTGCGTTCGATGGCTGCTGGACTTTGGTCCGAGGCGAAGATCTCGTAGCCTTCGCGGAGGAGGTAGATTAGGTTGCGACCGGAGCCGCAACCGGCGTCAAGGACTCGCATGCCGGATGTAATGTTGCCGCGGAGGAGTTGGTCGAAGAGGTAGATGTCGATCTGGCCGAACTGCTGTTGGAGGGTGGGCATGGTGTTAGAGCATCATACGGGAGTTGTGTTGTCGGGAAGAGGCAGCTCTGATTGGCAATTTGCATTGGCATGACAAAGCGTGTTGGTGGATCTGTCATACTTGCGTGCAGTTGACCACTAAGCACGCATTGGGCATGGTGATGATGAGGTTTTGTTTGACACGCGGAGCGGAAAGTTTGGGGCTTGAAAAAAGTTTGAAACTTGGAGTGTGCTCGATCCAATCGGCCGTCGTCCTCTTTCTCGGAGTGATTTTTTTTGTCGGTCCAGGGCGCGCACAGACGCCGAAGGCTCATTTTGTTGGATCGGAGAGCTGTAAGGGCTGCCACGCCGCGACGTACAACGGGTGGAAGCAGACCCGCATGGCCAATGTGGTTCGCGACCCGAAGGAGCATCCCGAGGCTGTGCTTGCGGATTTTCTGCATCCCGATCCGCTGGTTACGTTTGGGCTCGATCAGGTTGCGTTTGTGTATGGGAGCCGGTGGAAGCAGCGGTTTTTTACGAAGCGTGGGGACGACTACTATCCTCTGCCGGCGCAGTGGGACGTTGCGAAGAAGCGATGGCTGCCGTATCACGTGGAGAGCGGAACGGATTGGTGGGAGCCGTTCTATGGGCCGACGAACTTTGACCGGCCGACGGGGCCGACCTGTGATGGATGCCACTCGGTGAACTACAACGTGGAGACCCATCAGGTAACGGAGTGGAACGTGGGCTGCGAGAAGTGCCATGGTCCGGGGAGCCTGCACGTTGAGCATCCAACGCGCGAGAACATTGTGAATCCCAATCGGCTGGATTACGTGCGGGGCAACGACACGTGTATTCAGTGCCACAGTCAGGGGCGTCCGCTGACGAATCCGATTGCGGGAAAGTATTACGACTGGCCGGTGGGCTTTGTGCCTGGCGAACGGCTTGTCGACTACTGGAGGCTGGAGGAGTTGAAGCCGGGGACGACCAACTTTTTTCAATACGCGGATCTTACGGCGCACAAGAACAGGATGCAGGGAAACGATTTTACGCAGAGCAATATGTATCACCGGCAGATGCGATGCTTCGATTGCCACCAGGTGCACAGCAATCAGAATCCTTCGAATTTGAAGGCGCGGGGGAATGGGCTTTGCCTGTCGTGCCATGCGAAGGAGATGGGCAATCCAGCGGGGTTGCCTGGGACTGTGAGCGAGCATACCCATCATGCGGAGGCGAGCGCAGGCAGTTCGTGTGTGGCGTGCCATATGCCGAAGATCGAGCAGACGATCAAAGACAACTTCGTCAGCGCGCATACGTTTCGCTTTATCACGCCGACGGAGACGGAACAGTCGGGTATTCCTAATCCTTGCACTTCGTGCCACACGGATAAATCTACGGAGTGGGCGACGAAGGAGTTGAAGGGATGGACGACAACATCGCCGTGGCGGGTGGGGCAATAGGATTGTGTGCTGAAAGACGGACTATGGCGGGTGAAGAGAAGACCCCGGGGCTAAAACCCTCGTATTTGGCAAGATTTGTCGTAGGGCTAAAGCCCTACGCTAATCCCAAAACGCAACAACAATTTATCGGGGAGTAAAAGCTCTGCGCTAATTCCAAAAACAAGAACAACAACAACGACCTTTCAGCACAGGTTCTAGCGAGGGCGCACGAGGGCGACGGCGGTTAGGTCGTCGGCGGGTTCGGGTTTGGTGAACGGCAACCGCTCCAGGCTGTACCAGGGTGGTTTTCTGAATTCGTGCGCGTCCTCGAGTACGACGCCGCACAGGTCGAAGGCTGAGCCGTTGGGAACATTTTCAAGGACTGCGGTCGCTCGCTCGACGCCGAATTGCTCTCGATCGCGACGGGCTTCGAAGATGCCCTTGGTGACGAGGAGCAGGCGCGCGCCCGGTTCGAAGGCCTGGATTGCCGGCTCGAAGGTGAGATGGGTGAACAGGCCGAGCGGCATGGTGACGTGTCCGAGGATGCGGGTGCCGTCGCTGTCGCGAAAGATGGCGGGCTGGCCTCCGGAGTTGATGTAGGCGAGGACGCCGAGGTGGAGGTTGTAGCAGCCGAGAAAAGTGGGAGCCAGGCGTGACCCGCCCGCGGTGGTGTAGATGGCCTGGTTGACCTCATGCGCCACGATTCCGAGAGTGTCCATCATATTGACGACTTCGGTGGTGAAGAGTTGAGGAACACGGCGGCGAAAGGCGTCCTGCGTCGCGGATGCGATGGTGTGGGCTCCGTCACGGGAACCGGCGATGTCGGTGAGGAGGAAGACGACGTGCGGTCCCGCGGCGACGGCGTCGAAGAAGTCGCCACCGGTGCGGGAGGAGTAATACCGCATGTGAAGATCGAGGCCCTTGAGCGGCGGCAGAGCGGTGGGCAGAGGAGTGCGGGCAGCCTGGGATGAGTTCTGCATGGATGGTGGCGATTGTACTTTGTCTGGCGTGAGGGGACTGGGGATTTGTGTGAGTTGAGGATCTGAAAGAAAGAACAAAGACGAGATACAGGGGTCCTTCCCCTTCGGCAAGCTCAGGGTCAGGATGACGTGATTTTCCTGGGCGGGTTACTGTAACCCTTGATCCTGCTCTAGTGTCCTGTCTCAGAAGTGAGAAAGGGCCGGAGAGTCGGGGCAGTATGAGCCTCTTCGGGGTCCTTCGACTGCGTTTGTCGCATGAAACCGCGCCAAACTCCGCTCAGGATGACGAATTCAATTATGAAAATAACTTCTGAGACAGGACGCTAGCGGTGGGTTGCCAGTTTGTTTTTTAGGGCCGAGGCGAGTTCGGAGAGGCGCTGCATCTCGCGCTTGTCCCCGTCGATGTCCTGAATCGCGACGACGCCGCCGGAGACTTTACCTTCGTCATCGAGGACAGGCGCGGCGGTGAGGCTGATCCAGGCGCTGGTGCCGTCGTCGTGGTAGCGGAGGTACTCTCTGGGGCCGATGGTTCTTCCACTCATGATCGCGTTGGCGAGCGGGCTTTCCTGCAACTGGTGGTCGGCGCCAGCAGTATTCGCGATGGAGTCTCGACAGTAGTCGTCGATGACCGCTGGAGGCGCTACGACGGTGCCAAGGATGTCCTCTGCGCGGGGGTTGCTCATGACGACGCGACCGTCGGGGGCGTCGGCGATGACGATGCCGATGGGGGCGGCGTTGAAGATGGCCTGGAGGCGAGCCTCGCTGCGGCGGAGAGCCTCCTCGGCTTTTTTGTGGTCGTCGATATCTTCAAGGGTGCCGTACCAGCGGATGATGTTGCCATCCTCATTTCGCCGTGGGGCAGCGCGCGCCCTCATCCAGCGCCAGATACCGTCGCGGCGATGGATACGGTATTGAACGTCCAGTGGATTGCCGATGCGAAGCGCTTCTTCCCATGCTTTGAGGGTAGGCAGAACATCGTCGGGATGGAGCGCGCGCACCCAACCCTTTCCTAACGACTCCTGCTTGGTGAGGCCGGTAAGCGTCTCCCAGCGCTGGTTGGTATCGAGGACCATGCCGTCGGGTCCGGCGGTCCATGGGACCTGGGGGTTAAGTTCGACCGCATGTCGGTAGTGGTCTTCGCTTTCGGCGAGGGCTTTTTCCGTTTGCTTGCGGCGGGTAATGTCGACGACCGCGACGGAGACGCCGATGACCTCATCAACTTCGTCGCGCGCCGGTTGATACGAGGCAAGGAGGGTGCGCGTGATGCCGGGTTTACGAGGGTCGGGATAGTGGACTTCGACATCGGGTTGGGGTTCACCGTTGAGCGCCCGCTGAAGATAGGGTTCGCATTGGGGAAATTTGTCGGGGATGACTTCGGCGATGTGGCGGCCGAGGTGGGAGGCAACGGGAATGTTGTGCATCTCCGCTAGGCGCTTGTTGACGCTGACATAACGCAGGTTGCGATCGAGGAAGCAGAGCCCGACGGGGACACCATCGTAGATGGCGTTGAGTTGGGCGAGGCGCTGGGTGGGCAGAGCTTCGAGGCGCAGGGGCAGGCTGGCGTCGGCGGCCGCGGAGCGCGGCTCGGTGATAGGCGGGGGCGGGTTGAGGCGTTCGGCGAGCGCTTCAGGGAGCTGCTCGGGTGGAACGGGGCGGCCGTAGAGCCAGCCCTGGCCGATGTCGCAGCCGAGCCAGAGAAGCATGTCGGCGATGGTTTGGTTTTCGACGCCCTCGGCGACGGTGGTGAGACTGAGGCTATTGCCGAGGCCGACGATGGCTGCGGCGATCTTTCTGCTCTCTCTCGTGTGCGTCATGGAGCGGACGAAGCTGGCGTCGATCTTGAGCTCATCGAAGGGGAGCAGCTGGAGGTGGCGCAGGCTGGAGTAGCCGGTCCCGAAGTCGTCGAGCGCGAGGCGCGATCCTTGTTCCTTCAACTCGGTCGCGATGCGGGCAGCGTGTTCGGTGTTGCCGACGAGAGCGCTCTCGGTGATCTCGAGGACGAGGCGTTGCAGGGGGAAGTTTGCCTGTTGCGCCGCAACGAAGATGTGCTTAGGGAGCGTGAGATCGGTGAGCTGGGTGAGGGAGACGTTGACGGAGAGGGTGAGATGGTCGGGGATGTCTTTGGCTGCGGCGAAGACGGCGCTGAGGAGTTTGCCGGTGAGCAGGCCATGAAGGCCGGACTTTTCAGCGAGAGGAATGAACTCGTTGGGCGGGATAAGGCCGCGTTGCGGATGCTGCCAGCGGGCGAGGGCTTCGAAGCCGCTGAGGAAGCCGGTGCGTAGCTCTACGAGTGGCTGGAAATACGGAACGATCTCGTTGTTTTCGAGTGCCCTGCGCAGATCATTTGCGTCGTCGGCAGCCATGGTTGAGACGATACTACGGGCTACTGGGACTTACACTGTAAATTTTCGCGCACGCCAGCGGGAGACGAGGTCCTGAGCGGCTACGGGCCAGTGCGGGAACGTGAACTCGAATCCGGCTGCGAGGAGACGGCCGGGGATGACCTGACGGCTCTTAAGAATCAGTTCCGATTCGGTGCGCAGGAGGAAGGTGCCGATCTCGATCATCCACGATGCGGTGGGCAGGCCGATGCCGGTGCCCCAGGCTTCGCGGATCGCGCGCAGGAAGTCGCGGTTGGGGAGCGGGTTTGGGGAGGCGAGGTTTACGACGCCTGCAAAATCCTGGGTAGCGATGAGGAGTTCGATGGCGCGGATGAAGTCGGCGTCGTGGATCCAGGAGACGAATTGATTGCCGGGACCGTTGGTGCCGCCGAGGCCGTGGCGGACGAGGCTGAGGAAGACGTCGAAGACACCGCCGGGATCGGGGCTGAAGGTCATCGCACTGCGCAGGGCGACCTTGCGGGTGCGGGGAGTTGGCGTGGAGAAGAAGGCCTCTTCCCACGCTTTCGCGACCTGGATGGAGAAGTTCCAGGTGTCGGGTGCGCCGGGTTCGTTGCCGCCGAGCTCACCGGTGGCTTCGTCCATGGGTCGGTCGAGGGAGTGGCGATAGATGGTGGCGGTGCTGGCGTTGAGCCAGACGGCGGGAGGGTGGTTGAGCCCGGCGATGGCTTCGTTGAGGATGTTTGTGGATTGGACACGGGAGTCGAAGATGGCGCGACGGTTGGTCTGGTTGTAGCGACAGTCGACGCTGCGGCCGGCGAGGTTGATGCAGACGTCGCTGTCTTCGAGCTCGTCGACCCAGGGGCCGGGGGTGAGACCGTCCCATTGCACGACGCGCCAGGGTGCTGGATGTGAATTGCGGCTGAGAACGGTGACGGCGTGACCTTGTGCGTGAAAGTGGCGGGCGAGGAGTTGGCCTACTTGTCCCGTGCCTCCGGGGATGACGATCTTCATTGAATGGGTCTTTCGCTCTGTAATTCGGCTCTCTGCTGTAGTTCGGCTTGATGAGTCGGGAGATAGCGTTGCCAGTCGTTGGATTCGGCGATCTGCTTGATGACGGCGTTGCGCTCGCGGAGGAGAGCCAGCATGTAACGGCGGAGGAAGAGGGCTTCGGCTAGTGAACCCAGGACGGGCAGGGGAGCGGCGACGCGGAAGTCGTCTCTCATTTCGGTTGAACCAGAGGGAAGTGTGCGAAAGTAGTGATCGGCCTGCATCGAGCGGAAGATGCCCTTGGCCATTGTGGCCTGGAAGTAGGTAGGTGGTTGCATGGCGGTGTATTCGCTGGTGAGGTTCTGCCAGACACCGAAGTGTTTTGCGCGCCAGGTGACCTGTTGGGAGCGTTCGGGGAGGCCCGAAGTGATGCCGCCGATGGCCAGTGCCTGCTCGCCGGAGTGGATGTTCGCGACGAGATGGACCTCAACGCTGCGGGCGAGGTCGAAGCATCGTTCGATGGGCGCGTCGATGACGGTGATCTCTTCGAGGTGAATCATCGCGCGCGAACTTCCTCTTGTGTAAGAGTAATGTGTGGCGGGATTTATTTTCGAAAGAACTTTCTGCGAGGATGAGTCGATGAGCGTACAAGAGATGAGTTTTGTGAAGACGGGCGATGCGCGGACCTTTGAGCCGGAGCAGGGAATGAAGCGGCAGGTGCTGGCCCACAGCGATCAGTTGATGCTGGTGCGGCACTACTTCGAAGAGGGTTGGGTGGGGGCGCGGCATAGCCATCCGCACCATCAACTGGTGTATGTCGTGAGCGGCGCGATCCGCGTGGATGTGGATGGGCGGGTGTTCGATGTCCGTGCGGGCGATAGTTTTGTGGTCGACGGAGGGGTTGAGCACCAGGCTTCGGCGCTGGAGCCGTCGGAGGTGCTGGATGTGTTTACCCCGGCGAGGGAGGACTACCGGGAGCTGGTGAAGTAGAAACGGTGGGTGGTGGAGTGATTTCGGTCGAGAAGCGGATTTCTCCACTTCGCTTCGCTCCGGTCGAAATGACAACACTTTTCCTTTCCGCGCCTGTATGTGGATGGATGAATTATTTTCGGATTTCTGCTAACTAAAGGATTAGTTGGTCAGTCTGAAGGAGTAGCCGGTTCCTCCTGGAGGTCGTTTTCGAGGAGCTGGCGAGAGATTCTATGCCGCCGAAGAAGTCCATCACATTGACGGAAGCTGAGTTACGGCTCATGAAGATCCTGTGGGCGCGTGGCGAGTCGGCTGTGGGCGAGCTGGTGGCAGCGATGCCGGACGGGGCGGCGCTGGCCTATAACTCGGTCCTGACGACGATCCGGATCCTGGAGCAGAAGGGCTATGTGCGGCACCGGCAGGAGGGCAGGGCGTTCCTGTATATCCCCTGCGTGGCCGAACAGGAAGCCAGCCGGTCCGAGGTTCGTCATATGATGCAGCGGTTTTTCGGCAACTCGAGGGAGCGGCTGCTGCTTTCGCTGCTGGGTGACGATGAGGTGACGCCGGAGGAGCTGCAGCGCCTGAAAGAGGCCATCGCGGCGGCTGCGGATGACCGGGTGGGGGGCGGGCGACCTATGACGGTGATCGATCCGATGATGGGTATGGGCTTCCTGCATAGCGTCGAGAGCGTGTCGCGATTGGTGGCGAACTCGTTCGTGTCGGGGCTATGGCAGGGCATCGTGCTGGCAGCCTGCGTTGGACTTTGCCTGCGGCTGATGCCGAAGACAACGGCGGCAGTGCGGTTTGCGATCTGGACGGCGGTATTTGCGGTCTTGGCGGTGCTGCCTCTGTTGCATGCTTACTCTTTGAACTCCAACGGTATGCCCGGCCGTGGCGCGGTGATGCATGTGGATGTACGCTGGAGTTTTGCGATTGCGGCGATATGGCTGATCGCTTCTTTGGTGCGCGCGGTCCAACTCGCGATGAGTGCGGTGCGGCTGCATGGGATCTGGAAGAGAGCGGTGCCGGTTGAGGGCTGCGATGCGATTCTGTCTGCGGCTGGGATTCGCGGGGTCGAGCTTTGCACTTCGTGTGATGTGGACAGGCCAAGTGTGATTGGATTTTTCTCGCCACGCATTCTTATCCCTGAAGAGCTTTTTGCGCGGCTGACGACGGCGGAGTTTGGGCAGATTGTGCTGCATGAAGTGGGGCATCTGCGGCGGGCCGACGACTGGATCAATTTGCTGCAGAAGCTGAGCCTGGTGCTGGTTCCGCTGAACCCCGTGTTGATTTGGATTGAACGGCGGCTGTGTCTTGAGCGCGAGCTGGCGTGCGATGACGATGTGCTGCGGTTTACGAAGGCTCCGAAGGCTTATGCGACCTGTTTGACGAATCTGGCGGAGCAGAGGCTTGCGCGCAAGACCGCGGCGTTGTCGCTGGGAGCGTGGGAAGAGCGCTCGGAGCTGGCGAAGCGGGTGCATAGTATTTTGCGCGGCGGCGCAGGGATGGGCCGGACACAGTCGCAGGTCGTGATGGGTGCGCTGGTGCTGGGCTTGCTAGGCGGTTCGGCGGAACTGGCGCGATGCCCGCAGCTGGTTTCGTTTACGCGGACTGCTCTACCGGCTTCGGTTGCGGCGCAGAGTTTGCCTGCGACGGCTGGGTATCAGCCGGTGGCTTTTCATCCTTCGGACAATGCATTCGGCGCGGCGCATGAGACTTTGCTGAAAGCTTCCATGCCGGTCAATCGGGAAACCCGGGAAACCGGTTTGATGGATGCGCCCAAACGGCCGACTGTTCCGGTGAAGAAGGCCGCAACTAAACGCCACAGTGCGCCTCCCGTGCTGCAGAGCCGGATTGCGATGCCGCAGATGCGGCGAGCAGAGCACTGGGTGGTGCTGACCTCCTGGGAGGAACAGGAACGGCCGAGGATGGTGTTCGCCGTGACCGAGGGTCCTGAGGAACGCGTGATTTCAACTTCGTATGCAGCCGTGCGCGTCGCTGGCGGCTGGCTGGTCATTCAACTTTAACCAAGCTGTTTTAACTCTTTGCTGAGGTACGATTATGTCTCGTGAAACTAATAAATTAGTAGAAAAGGTGGGACGATTTGGCGCTCCCGCCGGAGCTGCCGTGGCTTTGGTGCTCGCAGCTACGCTCTTCTTTCATCACAACGGCGTACATGCGGCGATGATCTCGTCGCCTGCACCGATGGATGACAATAGTGTGTCCGCGCTGGTTGCGCTGGATAACGCGGTAGAGGCAGTTGCCGCACGGGTGTCGCCTGCGGTGGTCAATATTCAGGTAACCTCGCGCGGATCGTCGGAGCGTGAGATCGGCGGCGACCAGGAGCAGGGTCAACAGGAGCAGGGCCAGCAGGGCATGCCCCAAAATTTGCCTCCGGGATTTGCTCAGTTCTTCGGGCCGAATGGTCCCTTTGGCGGACAGATGCAGCGGCCACAACAGCCGCAGATCGAACACGGAATCGGTAGTGGCGTGATTATCTCTCCCGATGGCTATATCGTGACCAACAACCACGTTGTCGATGGATCGATGAACATGCGTGTGACGCTGAGCGACCGGCGTGTGCTGAATGCGAAGCTGGTGGGCGTGGATAAGCTGACCGACCTGGCCGTGATCAAGGTGGATGCGCATGACCTGCCGAGCATTGCTTGGGGCGATTCGACGAAGCTGAAGCCAGGTCAGACGGTGCTGGCGTTCGGCAGCCCGTTCGGCATGGCCTTTCAGGACACGGTGACGCGCGGCATCGTGAGCGCGGTCAACCGCGAGAATCCTTATCGGGACGATGCACGGAAACCGGGTGGCTACATTCAGACCGATGCGGCGATCAATCCGGGCAACTCGGGTGGCGCGCTGGTGAATGCGCATGGCGAGCTGGTTGGAATCAATACGTTCATCATCTCGAACAGCGGATCGTTCGCGGGTGCTGGGTTCGCTATTCCTGCACAGCTGGTGCGGACGACGGCGGAGCAGTTGATCAAGTCCGGGGTCGTGCATCACGGCTATCTGGGCATCAGCTTGAACGACGTGACGCCTGCGAATGCGAGCTTCTTCAATTTGAAGATGGCTACGGGAGCGATCGTCGCCCAGGTGACGCCGGACTCTCCGGCCAGCCGCGCCGGGTTGAAGAACGGTGATGTGATCGACTCGCTGAACGGGGAGAAGATCGAGAACGGAAGCGCGTTGCAGGTTGCGGTAAGCGAGACCGCTCCGGGAACGACGATCAAGCTTGGGGTTCTGCGCAATGGAAGCCCGCAGACCTTCGAAGTGAAGGTTGGCGAGTTCCACAAGAACTCTGAGGTGGCGAGCGATGGCGAGGCGGCGGGTCCGCAGAAGGGCAAGCTGGGGCTGGCGGTCGCTGAGCTGACTCCGGATGTGCGGCAGCAGTTGCATATTCCGCAGCAGGTGAACGGCGTCGCGGTGCAAAACGTTCGCCCGGCGAGCCCCGCGGAGGATGCAGGTCTCGCTCCTGGAGACGTGATTTTGGAGGTGAACCGCAAGCCGGTTACTTCGGCGGAGCAGTTCGTCAACGAAGCGCATGCGAACCCGGCCGGGAAGGACTTGTTGTTACTCGTGTGGTCACAGGGAAATGCGAGCTACCGCGTCGTGCATACGGATGGTGGCAACCAGAGCGGTATGTAAAGCAGAAAAATCTTTTGGGCCGCCGCGAGATGGCTTCGCGGCGGCCATTTTTTTGCAAGATTCAAAGTGGCAGAGGTTCGGCCTGACGAGCGCTTGAGCGATACGCTGCTTCGACGAGAGCCATCGTCTCGTACGCCGATTCGAATCCGATTGGCAGTTCTGCGGCCGATCCTTCAACGTAGGATTGCAGCGCGCCCATGCTGCCTACAAATGCGTCGGGGAACCAGTTACCCTTCACAGGAAGGTTTCTCCATTGTCCGCTTGCAGTGCCGCGCTCGGCATATGCCAGTGTGTCGGGCACACCCTTGGGGTAGTCGAGATTCACGCCCATGTCCATGCGGATTGCGCCTCCTGTTCCTTCCCATTGCACGAAGCTGCGGTGCGTCTCAGCAGGGAAGTCGTGACCATGGTTGGTGACGACGAATACGCGCTTCCACTCGCCGTAGTCCAACAGGATCGAGGATTTGGTAGCGGCGAGCGTGCCGGATTGCGGATTCCTTAAGGTCTTTGCGTAGACGCCCAAAGGGTTGCCGAGCCAGGAACGGATGAGATCGAGATAGTGGATGCTGTGGTAGAGAATCTCCAGCCGGGGTGCGGTCGCAAGAAAGGTCCACAACTTCCACGGTGTATAGGTTCGAACCTGGACCTCCATATCGTGCAACTCTCCGAGCAGGCCCGCTCGGTTGAGCGCAACCGCGCCGAGATTATTTGGCGAATATCGCAACTGGAAGTTGACTGCGGCGACCAGTCCACGCTGGCGGCAAAGGTCGCGTATGGCGGTGGCTTCGGCGAGTGTCTCGCCCATCGGCTTTTGCAGCAGAACGGCGGCGCCGGAGGGAAGCTGCGGCAGGATTGTCATGATCTGTGAAGCTGGGACCGCGATATCGAAGATGGCATCGGCTGGTGCGAAGCGTACCGCTTCCTCAATCGAGTCGAAGCCGCGGGCGATGCCTTTCTCCGATGCCAGCTCGGCTGCTTTTCCGCTCGCACTATCCGCGATGGCGATGACTGGAAAACCTGCCTTGGCATAGGCAGGCAGATGCGCAGCGCGCACGATGCCCCCTGCGCCGAGAATCACAATCGGTCGAGCCATCTTTGGAAGCGGAGGACCGGATACCTCTACTGCCTGCCGATAGCGCTCTTCGGTACTTTCCAATTCCCACCTCTCTTGTTTGACGCTTGGTCTCAGCCTCTATCATCGAAGATTGTAAATTCTAGTGGCCGTCGCTCCGAATATCTCCGTGCGCTCATCCTCGCTGAAGTCTGCGAAGTAATCCCGGAGCACCTTCCACCATCGATCGTAGCTGGTCGCTACAAGGCTCACCGGCCAATCCGAACCCGCCATCAGGCGATCGGCTCCAAACGCCTCCACTGCGGTGTCGAGATAGGGTCGCAACGACTCTATCGACCAGCGTGACCACGCGTCTTCCGTCACCATGCCCGAGAGCTTACAGCATATATTGCTGCGCTTGCTCAGCTCACGTATCCGTGTGCGCCACGGCTCGATCTCCTGGGCTGCGATCTTGGGTTTTGCAAGGTGGTCCAGGACAAACGTCTGTTGCGGATGCCGGTCGACAAAACGAGTTGCCTCTTCAAGCTGACTCTCGACGAGGAGCAGATCATAGACAAGGCCGGTTTTTTGCATCGCGCGGATGCCGCGGTTGAAGTCCGCGCCATCCAGGAAGCTTTTCGGCTCCGCCTGCACCACGTGGCGTAACCCCACGAGCTTCGGGTCTGTCGCGAGCGCATCCACCACAACCTCAAAGTTCGGCGCGGCAAGGGGAGCCCAACCTACAACGCCGCGAATCGCTTCGCAGCTTCGTGCGAGTTCCAATAGCCAACGCGTCTCCTCAAGGGTCTGCCGGGCCTGCACCGTCACTGCGCCATCGACCCCGGCCTGCGCAAGCTCGGCAACCAGATCTCTCGGCAGAAAATCACGGCGCAGAGCCGCCATACTGTCATCGATCCAGTCGTATTCGGCGGCCGAGTAGAGCCAGAGGTGATGATGGGCGTCGATGACTGAGGGGCCTGCAGATCGAGGGGTACTCATCCCGGCAATTCTATCGTTCCGCGTCCTGATTTCGGGCCATCGATTGCCGCCGGGTTCGAGGATCTAATATTTCGTCGAATAATCGCATGGCGATGATCTCTGCATGGTATTTATCGCCCCTTTAATAAAAATAAAGTTGAAAAAGTGGCAAATTTTTAGCGACCGCACAAAGGCAGTTTTCCCACCACGTTTTACCACGCATTTCACCATGTTCTCACCATCAAAAACCACGCTTAAATACCCGCTTTTCCAAGACCACCCTCAAAAACATCAGCAAACAAGCCAAAGCCCCGACGCTCGCCGGGGCTTATTTTTTCTGGAATTACACCTATCGCGATGCGCTCTGCGTCGGAACCGGCTCGGCAAGTAACTGCTCCACTAGCTCCGTAACCTCATGCATCAGAGCCTCATGCGCTGGTGGATTGGCCGGTCCGGCAAAACCCGCATGCACCTCGCGAACCCGTCCATCCCGCCCCAGAAAGAAAGACGTAGGCCAGCAGTTCAGATTCACCGCCTGCGGAATCTTTTCATTCAGTTGATCCGTATCTCCCGCCACGAGAATGGTATAGGTCAAGGCATAGCGAGCGATGAAAGCCCGCAGTCTGGCCGGGTCTTTCAACTGATCGCCCTCTTCAAACGACAGGTTCACAATCTCCAGTCCACGGCTATGAAACTGCTTATAAAGGCTCTCCAGAAACGGCGCCTCATCATGGCAGTTCGGGCACCAAGACCCGCCAATCGCCACAATCACAACCTTGCCATCGAACTGCGGATCGGTGTTCGAAATCACCTTGCCGTTCAGGTCAGGAAAACTGAATTTGAAACGCGCAGAAGGATCTTTGACGGTAGTTTGCTGCGTAGGATCGGTCGGTCCTGGAAGCGATGCAGCACGCGCCTGCGCTGGCCGCCGCGCTGCCAGGTTCTGCTGATCGTTTACATCCGCGCGCAGCAGATTCGACACCAGCAAAGTCCCATCGGCGTGCGGCGTCAGGCTGTAAAGCGCCGGCCCTGCGGCGGTAAAGTGGCTGATCCGATAACCTTGGCCCGTCCATTGCCCGTAGAGAGAGCCAGTGTCCCCGTCGATGCGCTGAATGACAGCTTTGACATCCGAAGAGTGTGATTGGTTCTCCACGCGCAACTGCCACGCGGACTCGCCCTTTGCGGACTTCACAGCGATCTCCCAGTCTCCATGGATGTCATGGGCAAGCGGTCCGGTGGAACTAGTCGAAACGCCATGCGAACTGAGAGTGACGGGATAGCGCGTGTCGACGGTTCCAAAGCTGCCGGTTAGAATTCCATTATCGAGTGTCGCGTCAAGAGTTCTCGCGTAGTAGTTGAAGGTGACGAGGAGATGATCGCCGGTGAAGACGGCGCTCGAGGCGGGGCTGCTCTCCGGCCCGTTGAGCAGAGCGGCGTGAAGGTTGCTGCCGCTGCCGGAGATTTCGAGGCGAACAGGAACCTGCTGACCGTGGACGGTAGCATTACCCTCCCACGTACCGGTAATGACACCTTGCCTGGGGCTTTGGGCGATGGCAGACGCAACTAGCAGGAAAAGGCTGGCGAAGAGCTTCATAAAGGGGCTCGATTCTTTTGTGATGGTGAGATTGGAACCTTAAACGAATACCGCTGATTAGCGGATTCGACACACGTCTGTGCGGGCCAGCGGGGAGCGGCGACAACAACAGGAGGTGTGCTGCAAAGGCATAGATTTAGGGTAGGCCTGCAGGGAGTGCGTGGTCAAGCGAAGTTCGGCCGCCGTCCATCGGAGATAATGTCCGCTTATGTCCGCTCCATTTATGTCCGCTTCATCGAAACTCCATCAAAAGTTGTATGGGCAGCCGCATTGCCTGCGTGCACACTACAACCACTAAGAGGGAAGAAGACCGTTCAGGAGATTCAACGGACTGCCTAATTTTTGCGATCACTTCGCCGCACCTCTGATTGGCTTGATCGTATTCGTCCGAAGAGATCTTTTGATGCTGGGCCAAAAAAGCAAACGGTGTTTTTCCCTTTTAGCCCTACCCCCTCCCCGCAATAAAAAATAGCCGCCTTCGGGCGGCTACTCTTCTTAATAACCAGGCGAGCTATTCCTTTCCATACGAGGGCCCATCATTCGGGCGCTGGACCGGGAGGTAGGGTTCAACCGCGAGGAGGCCGGAAAGGGTGTTGCGTTCCTGATCGGAAAACTGCCCGCGGAAACGGTCTGAGTTGAGGATGGCCTGTCGCTGCGGCTGCGGCATCTCGCGCAGATCGCGGAAGGCGCGGGCGACCAACCGGCGGCGGTCCTCAGGAAGTCCGCGGTACTGCTCCAGCGCGCCGCGGACCTGCTGCCGCTGCGGCGGACTGAGATGCTCCATCGCCTCAGCGTGCTCCAGCGTGCGTCTGCGCTGTTCGGGCGTCATGTTGTTGAGCTGAGTGAGACGATCGCGCATACGCTGCTGCGTCTGCTGGGGAAGATCGCGGAAACCGGGCTCCTTCTCCAACGCGCGCTGCTGCTCTGTCAGGGGAAGGTTGTTGTGGCGATCCATCCACTGCCCCAGGTGCTCCTGGTTCGGTTTTGGCCCCGGTCCGGGACGAGGAGCATTCACGGCTGGCCGACCCGCTGCCTGGCCGGCCCGGCGCACAGACGCAGGCTGGGCCGCAACCATCGCCGTTGCTGCAGATAGCAGCAGGGTAGCGAGAGCTGATCGTACAAAGCGCCGCGAGTAGGGTTGAAATGTCATGGTGTTCAGCCGGCAAGACCTGCACGTACTGTAATTCCGCTTCTGCTACAGCAGCTTACTGCGTTCTGTCTCCCTCCGAGAGATTATTTGCCGATATATTACATATTTCTTCGCAAAACTAGCTGCTGGGAGGAGCGCCCGGATCATCGGCGGAGCCAACATCCTGCAACAGCTGATCCATCGTCTGCAGGGTCTGATCATTTTTATCGAGGATTTGCAGGTCCTGCACTGCGGCCGAGATCTGCGGCTTGGGGTGCAGGAAGCCCGAGATGTCGGCAAAGGTCCCGCCTCCAACCACAAGCACCAGCGCTAGTGCGCCAGCCAGCGCAGGACGGAACTGTCTGCCTGTATTGAACAGTAACCGGCTCTTCAACCGCTCGAACCAGCCCGCTGGCGCCAACGCCTGTTCTTCCCGCAGACGTACTGCCAGCTTTTGATCGAAGTAGGGCGAAGGCTCCGGCGCCTTCCACGTGTCGAGCAGCGCGAACGTCGCCTCAAGCGAATTGAACTCCTGCTTGCACTCGGCGCAGAACTCGATGTGGCTCCGTGCGGCGGCATTCGCAGGCGCGCCCGGCTCCAGCAGCAGATCGAGGAAAACGGATTGGCAGTCTTTGCAGTTCATAGTGACCCTTCCAGCTTCTTTGCTTCAACGCGTCTGGTAAAGCTCCGCGCGTGCATTCTAATCGGCCTAAATAAAGGCCTTCAACTTCTCGCGCAGCGTCTGATATGCGCGAAACAGTAAAGATTTTGTGGCGGACTCACTCAGCTTCAGTACGTCGCCGATCTGTTTGTAGTCCATCCCCTCGTACTTGTGCATCAACACCGCCATGCGTTGCCGCTCCGGCAGCGCCATCACATGCTCGCGAATCGCATTCAGCCGCTCCTGTCGCAGCAAATTCGCCTCCGCCCCTGGAGTCGTATCCGCAACATCCGGCGTCGTGCCCGTCTCCGAGTCGGCCTCATCCAGGTAGACGGTTGAAGCAATCCGTTCATGCCGGTTATCGCGGGCATAGTTCACGCCCAGGTTCGTGGCGATGCGGTACAGCCATGTGCTGAACCGGGCTTCCGCGCGATACGTCTCACGCGACCGGTATACCCGGAGAAACACTTCCTGCGCCAGCTCTTCGGCCACCGCCTGGTTATGCACCATCCGGTACATGAAGTGGATAATCGGTTTCCGGTACTTCTGGATCAGAAAGTCGAACCCGGCCATATTGCCGGTGCGCAACTCCAGCATGATGGTGGCATCGTCCATCTGTCCGAAGTCCCCAGGGGCGTGGTGCGTCTCGACCCCCTGCAGGTTTTCAAGGAGTCGCGGATTGATTGCCAGCGTGGCCATATCCTCCATAACCCCATCTTCGCCTTCGGGTTGCGCTTTGTCGTCGATTTCCGCCGGAATCTCGTCACCTCCAGGGGGAGTGGGGGCATTGGGGCCGGATTGCGATCGAGGACGGCCGGAATTGGGAGGGGGTGCGGACATCCTGCTAGGCCGATTGTACCGCCACGAAACGCCCGTACCAAGGCCGTCTTCAACAACTTGCCGTTATCGTTCGACGCTGGACGGCGGGTTTGGGGCGTTTGATGGGCCGAAGCAGAGATGCTATTCTTGACCAATAGCTTAGAGCGCTCAGGCCCTTCTCGGGCCTCGCAGCGAGCAACTCTGGGGCGCATAACTCAGCGGTAGAGTGCCACCTTCACACGGTGGAAGTCGTAGGTTCGAATCCTGCTGTGCCCACCAATTTATCAACAACTTACAGGCTTTACGGATTGGTGATTGGTAGCATTTGGTAGCAAATCCTCAATTCACCATCTGCGAGCCTGCGTTGCCGGTGAGCATCGCGTAGACCGTTCCTACCATTTGCTGCAGTTCCTGCATGTACTCGTTGGCCGTTGTGTCAGCGCGCGAGTGCCGCAAGTGCGAGACTGGATATCCTTCACTGAACCAAGGCTCTGTGCCCTTGTGGCGATCGTACGGCGGATCACCTGAAAGTTCAGTTTCGGGATTCCCCGCGAATCCGCGAGCGGTTTAAGAACCCTGGAACGGTAGTTGGAGGTGTCCATGAACCCGCCGTCTGCGTTTGGGAACATGAAGGCATCGGGCAAGACGCTCTTTTCCGATGCCTTTTCGCACTCCAGCTTCCACTGTCTGAGCTCGGCGGCGAGGTCATCCGGAAGATTCATCTTGCCGAGACTCTTGGGTGTCTTCCCGAAGGGTCTGAGTTCCCCCCGGTAGACGGTTTCGGTTAGGTCGAGCGTGTTCTCGTCGTCAAACGTACGCCAACGGAGCGGGAACAACTCACTCGGCCGAAGCGCATCGGTCATGTCGAGCATCAGCAGAAGCCAGGTTGCCTATAGGGTCACCGACGAGGAAGTCACCGCCGCGAGGGAATTGGGCCTCAGTGAAGACCAGGTCTTTGAGATCGTGGTCTGCGCCGCTATTGGCTAGGCCACTCGGCAGTACGACGCGGCACTCTTGGAAGGAGCCGGCAAGGCGTCACCCTCCGAGCGTCGGGCCGCGTTCAACAACAGCGGCCTCGCCGAACCACTAGGTGCGCTGGTCGATAAGGGTCACCGTGCCGGGGAAAGGATATGATCGCGCAGCTCAAGCCTGAAGGTGTACGACCCCATCGCAGCAGCTCCGTCATTGCCCGTAGCCTTTTCGTCCCAGGATCCTGCTCCGAGATCCTCATAGAGGTTCCGTTCTTTAGCATGTGATAGATGGTGGTTAGTAGAGAGGCTGCCACCGCGCCGATAGCTTTCTTTGCGCCATGCCGCGAGCGGAGGCGCTAATAGAGCGACTGGAAGGAGCTTCCTTTGGTGCGCGCTGCTGCCCGGGCGCACTGGATCAGTACCGTCTTCAGCCAGGGAGCTCCGTTGCGCATCTTGGTAGATCGACGCTTGCCGGCGCTCTCGTCGTTGCGCGGGTACAGCCCAGTCCAACTGATCAAATGGGCCGCGCTGGGGAAATGGCTCATATCCAGGCCGATCTCTGCGAGCACCACAAGCGCGGCGAGTGGTCCAAGGCCGGGAATCGCGCTCCACATCTGGGCCAGCTGGCGAAAGGGCTCGACTTGTGAGTCGACCTCCTTGTCGATGCTTGCGATAGCCTGAGCGATAGCGTCGATCTGGTCCAGATGCAGCTTGACCAGGAACCGATGATGGGACGTCACGCGGCCGTGCAGGGCTGCGGTCAACTCCTCGGCCGTCGCGCGAATGCGCCCATCGGCCAGTGCAGCCAGAACTGCCGGCGTAGTCTGCCCTTGACCAAAGCGTCAAGAATGCGGCGTCCGCTACTACTGACAGAACCAAGGCTTGAAGTGGTATCACGCAGTACATGCCGAAGTGGACCTTTGTTACCGCATAAACGGCACGTTACCCTGGTCGAGTTCAGTGCTGTGATGAGAATCCAAAGCCACCTCTCCCGTATCCTTGTCCGATCGACCACGGTCGTCTTAACTCTGCTTGCTGCCTGCCTGACCACAACGGCGCAACAAACCGCCTCGACGAAACCGGCTTCGCCCCCGACGATGGCCTCGATGATGAAAGCGCAGTTGGGCATGGTCAGCCGAGACTATGCCAGAAGACAAATACTCATTTGCGCCTGCTGGCGCCCACTTCACTGGTGTCAGGACCTTCGCGCTCGAAGTTCGGCACGCAGCGACGGCCAATTTTGTCATCTACAGTGCAATCCTTGGGCAGGATCCGCCTGCGGGCGTCACGGTGGACGGGGCCGCAAACGGCCCCGAGAGCCTGCAGACGAACGAGCAGATCGTTCAGTACCTCAAAGACTCTTTCACTTTGGGCCACAAAGCCATGGCGGTGCTCAACAACAGCAACGCGCTCGCGCCGCTGGACAAGCTGCCGATCGCAATCCCATCGCTCAACACTCGCTTGGCTGTGGCCATCTTCAGTTTTTCCCACGCCTCCGATCACTACGGACAGATGGTGGAGTACCTCCGCATGAACGGCATCGTTCCGCCCGCCAGCGTGGGTCAGCCATCGGCGGCGAAATAAACTGGGCGTGCCCGGGCCCGATGGACTCTGAAGTTCTACAAAACCTCAGCTAGCAAGCGAATGCCTTCCCGAATCTCCTCCTCGTTATGTTGTGTAGCCAAGCATGAAACCTGTGCGGGATGCCTTTTTCAAATAGTATTGAGAAATCCGATATACTCCCACGCTTCGCGAAGCTGCCTTAGCAATCACCTCGTCTTCCGAAGCGCGCTTCTTTGGCCAGAGAATTACATGGGTCCCTGAGCCGTCTCCGTTCAGTTCCACACGTCCGCTCAAATAGTCGTGAATTGGGTTGAGTAACGCTTCGCGGCGTTCCGCGTTCCTGCGGCGTAAGCGGCGTAAATGACGCTCGTAGAGGCCAGACGTGATGAATTCCGCGAGTGTTTGTTGTTCCAGAATGGCCGAGTGTTGGTCGGCCAGCCATTTGGCCGTCGTGAACGCCGGTGCGAGCGATTTAGGCACGACCACATAGCCGATGCGAAGAGCGGGAAAGATCGTACGCGAGAACGTTCCCATATAGACAGTCCGTCCATTCGTGTCGAGCCCCTGAAGCGACTCCAATGGCCTTCCATCGTAGTGGAATTCTCCGTCATAGTCGTTCTCGATAATCACCGCATTTCTGCGGTTAGCCCATTCGATTAGGGCAAGCCGTCGATCAAGAGGAAGAATCGCGCCTGTTGGAAACTGATGAGATGGTGTCACAAAGACGGCCTTGGCCCTACTCGGGAGTTTCGCGGGATCCACACCCTCCCGATCGACCGGCACCGGCACCAAGCGAGCGCCAGCGGCGCGAAGGACCTCTTTGGTCCCCTGGTACTGAGGGTCTTCGATTGCTACAGGATCGCCGCGGTCGACAAGTATCCGGGTGACCAAATCGAGGGCCTGTTGGGCACCGTTGACGACAATCACCTCAGACGAGTCGCACACCACAGCTCTGGAGCGCCGCAGATGGAGACAGATTGCATCGCGTAATGCAGGTACACCAGCTGCCGGGCCGTAGTCCACTTCACGAATCGATGTTTTCAACGGCGTGACGCATCGAGATGCGCCGCCAGGTTTCGAAAGGAAAGATCGACATGTCGCTTCGGCCAAATGCGAAGTCATATCGAAGCCGGGAGGGAGGACGGTTGGGGAAATCGAGCTTGTGCGCTGCCACGGCTACAGCGGTACCGAAACGTGAGAGCGGTAAACTCGAGAGCTTTTTAGGTTTTCCGACTGTGCTTCGGTTCAGGCTGGAAGAAACATAGGTTCCTGACCCTCGACGTCCTCGACGAAGCCTTCTGCAAGCAAGTGATCGTAAGCCAGAACAACAACGGTCCGTGAGATGCCAAGTTGTTCGGCCAGGTCGCGGGTCGATGGGAGCCGTTCTCCTGCGGGAAGCTTCCAGACAAGAAACATCGACCGGCGACGAGATGCCCTTACCTACACCCGATGGCGCGCACGATTTCGACTTTAATTTTGGCGTGTGGAAGACCATATCCGGCGCCTGCAAAAGCCTCTCACCGGTTCACGCACCTGGACCGACTACGACGGCACTTCTGTAGTCAACAAAGGCTGGGGAGGGCGCGCGAGCCTTTTCGAGCTCGAAGCTAGCGGCCCGGCGGGGCACATCGAAGGCGTTGGATTGCGGCTCTTCAACCCACAATCGCATCAATGGAGCCTGAACTGCGCAAACAGCACAGACCCCGTCATGACAACTCCCATGGTTGGCAGGTTTGTCCACGGACAGGGGCAGTTCTACGACCAGGAAGAATTCCAGGGAAGAATCATCATGGCCCGCAATGGCTTTTCCGCCATTACCCCAAACTCGAGCCACTTTGAACAGGCGTTCTCCGACGACGCTGGCAAGACGTGGGAGACAAACTGGATCATGACTTTCAACCGATAGGTCTTATTCGTCTTCTTCGATCTGATGCTCACGATACGCGATGCCATCTCGGAGGATGCTGCCCTGATTCGAGCATTGATTCAGGAGCTTGCAGAATATGACGGAGAAGCAGATCACATACGAACAACGGAGGCTGACATCGCTCGTGACGGCTTCGGAACCAACGCGAAGTTTCGAACACTCATTGCGAAATGAGGTTCGCAGGCGGTAGGCTTCGCCGTCTTCTTCCACTACTACTCCACCTGGCGGGGATCCGGAATCTATCTTGAGGACCTCTATGTCGGCCCGAGTTTCGGAGACGCGGAATCGGCACAGCGCTGTTGGCACAAGTCGCCCACACAGCTCGGGAGGAGAGTTGCACGTTTGTTCGATGGGCAGTTCTGGGCTGGAATGAACCGGCTCCGAATCTGTATGCGTCACTCGGCGCAGGCCTACTAAACAACTGGCGATGTGTTCAGGTGGTAGCCGACGCTGGTTACTCCAATGGAGAGCAAGTGGCCCACTGCGAAGCGGCAGGCATGACGCCGTACGTTCCCGTCATGCGTACAAGTTAAGCTTTGAAGTGTCGCAGCGGCGCGCTGTCGAGCGCACGGAAATCTCGACTGGCCCAGGCATGCTCATTCCGGGTGTTGCATTGTTCGGCACACCATACTTTGGCAACAGCCGGCGCTTCGAGACCCACCTGGATGTTGCCGATGGTTTCTCGTTGCAGATCAACCATCACCTCATTCCAGACTGGCATGAACGTCAATCGGATTGCTCTTCGCGCGAGCGTGCCGGGCGCGTCTCAGGGCTTCTTCGTCTTTCCTCACTCGCCGATCTCAGTACAGGGAATGCGGACTTCTTCAGCCAATCCTTCGGCAACTTTGACACGAAGTTTTCAGAACTATGCCTGGCAGCTTATGGGCAGGATCATTGGACCCCGGCTCGCAGTCTCACCATCGACTGCGGCCTGCGCCATGAATACAACCGTCTTCCCTCATCTCTGCCGCAGGATGCAATCAATTTCAGCCCGCGCATCGGAATCGCATGGACTCCGCACCCTCGCTGGTGATTCGCAGCGGCTTCGGAATCTTCTATGACCGTTTTCAGCTTTCCACAATCAATCGGATTTTGCAAGAAGGTGGGATGCATGGATTTACCCAGATCGTGGAAGACCAGGCAGCCGCCACGCGCTATCGCAGTGGCGGCGTTCCGTCGCAACCATTGCTGAACGTCGCTCCCAGCATCTGGCGGGTGCAACCGAACCTTGCCAATTCGTACAGCGAGGTCGCCTCCTTCAGCGCGGAGCGAGCGTTTCCGCTGCAAACCACGCTCAAGGCTGAGTATCAATATGTGCATGGAGTCAAGCTCGGACGCACCACCAACGTCAATCTTCCCGCACCGGTCATCCGTACCACGCAGAACGCCTCTGCCCTGGGTGTCAGTTCGCCCACTCCGCAGCAGATTGGCCGCCCCGTTTTCTCTGGTGCTCGTATCGACCCGGCTTTCGATGCAGTGAACCAGGTTGCAAGCTCGGCCAACTCGACCTATAACGGAGCGACCATTACGCTGAACCGCCAGTTCACCGACGACTTCCAGATTCTCGCTGGTTACACATTCTCGAAGACGATCGACGATGCCTCGTATGACACAGAGCAGCCGCAGAACCCCTTCGCTCTTCGCGCGGAGCGGGCACTATCGCTTCAGGACCAACGGCATCGCGTTACGCTGAGCGGTCTGTGGCTGATCGGCCCGGACCTGAACGACCCAAAGGACGCCGTGGCGAACGCCCACCCTGGCCCCATCATGCGTCTCCTGACAGGGCTTGAGTTCGCACCCATCTTCAGTATCACAAGCGGATTCAGGGCGAATCCCATCGTCGGGCTCGACAGCAATCGAGAGCACATTTACCCCTTTGCCGCGCGCCCACAGGGGTACACCCGCAACTCATTTTTCACTCCGCAGAATATCGACCTCGATCTTCGAGTCCTCAAGATGATTCCGCTTGGTTCCGGTCATCTCGATGTCGTCGCTGAATCCTTCAACCTTCTGAATCACCCGAACATCTCTTTGCTCAACACTGCATTCGGTTCGGGGGCTCAACCAGGTATAGGATTCGCCGAGCCTGTCGGCGCATCCAGTCCTCGCCGCATTCAGTTTTCCCTTGACTATGAGTTCTGACTCCACACTAGGTTTCTTCCTGACCGTGGCTCATCCCCCAGTGAACAAGGAAAAAACCAAGGATTTGACCACCAGCAACCGCTGCCATGACCGATGCAAAGACAAGAACCCAAGGGACGTGGCGCTTCTCGATCATTTGATAAGCAATGCCATGGGCCGCTGTCAGCACGAACGCTACATACGTCCATCTTTGGAGAGATTTCCAGCGGGTTGTTTTCAAGGTACGGAGCGAAAGATCGTTAGAGATGGCTAAGAGCATCAGGAAGAGTAGCGCAGCCGCGATTCCAGTAAAATTCGCAAAACCGAATTGCGTATTTTGCAGCCTCAGCGGATGAAGCCGTTTGAAAAAGTACATCCACATCCGTCCGCGGAGATGTACCGTCAAGCCAATTACTGTGTGCAGGATAGCGAGGATGCCCGTCCAAATGCCCACATCCCGGCGCAGATCGAAGCTGGTGGGATTGGGCCGGCGTCGCAGAACGTTCAATGGACCGAGCCATAGCGATACCGCGAGAAAGAACAGACCTGCATAGGCAGTAGCCATGCTTAGTCGATGACGAACATCTGGTGGAGGCGTTGCTGTGTACGCCAGGCAAATGATTGCGACTGCAACCGCTACAAGAACGAAATGTCGTCCAAACCGTCGAAGCCAGTAACTGTTTTTAGGCATGATGACCGTGGTGGGGATGTTGGGAAGGGTTGTGTTCATGGTGATCGGAACGGTTCATCATGCGCAGCATTTCAGGGCCGCCAGTGCGCAAAAAGCGAAGAACCAAAACCGCAGCAAGCGTCAGAAAAATGATGTTGAGAATTGTCGTGTAGTTCCAGCGAATGGACTCCTGCATAATTTGAACGCTGCGCTGCTGCGGGATCAAATGGAGTGCTCCGAAAAGGAATTCTACAGCCAGCGCCGCCAGGGCCATCGACACGTAGAAGAGGGCAAGCAAAAAAACGCTGATCTTCAGACCATAGTATTTGCGATAGATGTCCAGAATCGGCAGCACAATGAGATCCGCGAAGAGGAAAGCCACAACCCCACCAAAGCTGATGCCGCCGTTCCAAAGAACTGCCGCCAGCGGGACATTGCCTATCGAGCATACAAAGGAGAGGATGGCTACGACCGGCCCGACCGCAGGGCCCCAAAACTTAGCCAGAATGGGATGTCCCTGCAGGAAGAACGCCTGCCAGAAGTGCTTGGGTACCCAGGCCGCCAGTGCGCCGGCAATCAGCAGACCCCCGCCAATGTCGAGCCACAGCGAAGCCCAATCCATCACAAAGAAATGACTGATAGCTGTCCGGCCTTTGTCTGAAGCCATACGCTGCCAGGTCGTGCCTTCATGGACAGACATATCCATGTCGGCATGCCCTTCCATGCGTCCTTGAAGACCTTTCTCGGCTTGTTGTCGTGCCGCTTCGACGATCCTGGGCGTGAGAAATGCTTTGAAGAGCAGCACCATGATGACGATCATGAGTGGCCCTCCGGTAAACTCAGCCAGGGTGAACTGCCACCCCATGAGTACGGCCAGCAAAATACCGAGTTCGAGAACAAGATTGGTAGAGGCGAATTGAAAAGCCATTGCCGCCGTAAAGTTCGCCCCCTTTAGAAACATGGAACGTGCGAGCGCGACGGCAGCGTAGGAGCAAGAGGACGATGCTGCTCCCAGACCGCATGCCACAGCAACAGTGCGCGGCGAGTCGTCCGGCAGCAAGCGGCTCATCTCATCCTTCGAAACTACGGCCTGGATAATTGCTGAAAGCCAAAACCCGAGAATCAGCGCCCAAAGAATCTCCCAGGTCATCGTGAATGACATCATCAGAGCGTGACCGATCGCTGCCAGCATACCGAACGTCTCCTCGTGGCTTCGTGCGATTTAGATGCCGTGATTGAATCTGCCGCGTTGCGAGCGGTAAGCGAGCCGCGTTTGAGTGCCCGTTCCCCTCATCATCACGAAGAATAACGGAACTACTTAAGCGTCATTGTTGGGATTAGAGTCAGTTTGGTTGCGGTGATGCGCTGCTGCTTTTGCCGTCCATTTTCATGCCTGCCATCTTTGCCGTACCTACCTGCACCGTTGCGGCAATCATTTTATTGTCCTTCTTTGTCGCATGGATAACGACATGGTCGCCGACCTTGATGTCCTTCAGGGCAATCGCTGCATCCATTTTGCTGTACTTTGTGTCAGCGGTCGCTGTTACGGTCTGCGTCTTTCCGTCTGTCGTGGTCACTGTGATGGAGCTGTCTGTGATGCTGGCAACGGTTCCCATGATGTGTTCCATACCATTGTGCGCGTAGGCGCTGCTCACCATGAGCGCGAGCGTGAAGAGAGTTACGAGTACTTTTTTCATGTGCCTTCTCCGTGTTTTAGTGATGGTGCATGGTCGTTGCTGGCGTAGCCGATTTCGCATCGCCCTTCAAAAAGTCTTCTTCTTCCTTCTCCTCCTTAATTTCGTCGGGAGATTTAGGATTGAGGTGCTGGATCTCGGTCTCTTCAGCATCCGCGAGTTGCGGCAGATGCCGCATGAAGGCGACGAGCTTCCAACTATCCACATCGTCATCACCCGGATCACCGAACGCTGGCATTCCGCTCAAACGGACACCGTTCTTGATGGTGTAGTAAAGCTCGCCATCCGACATCTCCTGTGTGTCCTTCTGGCGCATGTCCGGAGGGCGGGGATACATCGTCTTGCCGTACATGGTGTCACCGCTGCCATTATTGCCATGACAGGCAGTGCAATGGTCTGCCCAATGCGCCATGCCTTCGTGGATCACTTCAGGAGTGGCGGCAACGGGATTCCTCATGGTCTTGTAGCGCGATGGAATGGCTTGGCCGCGAATTGTGGTGGCCAGTGCTTTCTCCATCAGCATGGGTTCGGTGCGTGTGCTGAAACCGTGCTCGATCATGTTGTGCATCATGTAGACGCCCACGCCCAATGCCCCAATGACAAGCAGAAGCAGACCTATAACTATCTTCTGTCTCATGGTGGCTACTCCGGCGCTCCGCCTGTATTCGGCAAGTTGATGGTGGTGGTCGAGGAACCGCTGGACATTGGGGTATCAAGTCCGCCGGTCAGTGTGTAGTTCTGTAAAGCAATGGCGCTCCGCCAGACTTCGTGGAGAGCCACGAGATAGCTGATTTGCAACTGGAAGAGCGTGCGCTGCGACACCAGCACCTGCGGATAGGCTTGCGCCATGTTTTGATATTTTTTGAGGTACAGCTCATACGCTCTCGCTGCCCGCGGGATGAGCTGCGTCTTGTACCGATCAGCCTCGAATTGAGCCGAAAGATACGATTGCGCCAGTGGAGCTGCCTGTTGCCGAAGGGATAGCTGCGCACGAGCAACATCCTGTTCTGCACGCTCGATCTCAGCCCTCGCCGCTCCAATGTTGCCCTGGTTCCGGTTCCAAAGCGGAATGCTGATGCCCGCGGTGGCAAAGCTCTGCGCTCCGGCTGCCTTGGTTGGGTTTTGGCTGACGTGCTCTCCGTTATATTGCTCGCCGACCTTCAATTGAAGGTCGGGAACCGGTTCGCGCTTCGCATCCTTGAGACGTGCTTGTGCTACTGCCGACTCCTGCTGGGCGCGCTTGACCGTTGGACTGTCAGCAACGACTGAATCCACCATTTGTTCGGCATTCAGGTCCGGTGCTTTCTCAAGCTCACCTTGCAAAGGACTGACGGGTAGATCGCCCTTGCCTGAGAGCGCTGCGAGTGTGCGGAAGGCTTGCAGATACTGGCGCTGTGCGGTGACGTAGTCCACCTTTGCCTGTTCAGTTTCTACTTCCGTCTGCAGGATGTCGGGAGCATCTGCCTGACCGACATTCGCAAGCTGATGGACTGTCTCCACGGCATCGAGCGACACCCCAAGCAATCGCTGGCGTAGTCGGATAGTCGCCTGTGCGGTCAGCGCATCATAGAACGCTTGTTGGACATCGCCATGAACGCGGTAGGTTTGTTCCTCGACTCCAATCTGGTCGGATCTCTTCTGCTGCTCATAGATGCCGCGCCGAAGCCCAAGCTTGCCGCCGAGAACGACAGTCTGTTGGACAAAGCCGCCCTGTTCTCCACCTCCATAGGAGCCACCGCGAATCTGCTCGCCCTACACGCTCGATCAGGGCCAATGAAGTATCGAGGTGAGGGCGATACCAACCGACCTCATCTGGTTCTTGTGTCGTATAGACGGATTCCCAATGTGTCTTTGCGTGGACGACGATTCACTATGATGGTAACGCTTTGAATCCGCGCAGGCGCTCTTAGCTTCGGCCGCGATCTCCACGGTCCCGTCGAGGGACGTCGCCCGTCCTGTGATCGTCGATTTGAAAAGTAAGAAATTGATGAATAGCCTTGAGCGCCTCTGCGTCGGTCGTCGTGATGCGAACTCGTCCGCCACTTGTCATTGGTTCGAAGACATAAGCAATGCTGGCATGTTTGGACTTCATGACAGGAACCCCAGGTGGCAACGTGTCATGAATGAACATCGGAACCTGGAAGTTCCCGTTGGCGAACATTTGAACGATATGGGATAAGTGATTTCTGACCTTATCGCGAGTGACAGTGTCGTCTGGGTCGTTCGCAGTCAATTCGATTGCCCCACCATCGGGCAGAAGGCGAAAATGATGGGTGGATATTTGTGGGAAACCCCCATTGCATGGTCTCCTCGCGTGGCGACGTCCGATGCGTGGGGATCAAAAGCCTTCTGGTGCTGATCGTGAGCGGTGGCCAGCGTTGCGCTTTGACCGCAGGCGAATGCCGGAATTGCGAGTGCCAAGATAAAGATTGGTGCTCTCATGGTCTTCTCCTTTTGATGGCGTGCTGATTCTTTGCTTTAGGTAGCGATTCCAGAAGAGATGCCCGACCGCCGTCCGGCATTTGTTTCAGACGGCTGTCCCACTCTCTTACTGTCAGCTTCAACGAATCTCGAGGACGGGCAAGTTGCATAATCTGAATCTCAAGTTGGCGCCCTTTTTCTCGTGCTAGTTGAGCTACTTGTTGGCATGGAGCGCCACCTGCATCTCTCACGCTCAGAATCGTAGTGAGTTCCCGTAAAGTGAAACCGGAAGCGAGCGCATTGCGAATTAAGTGCACGCGATCATGGGCCTCAGGTGGGTATAACCGATAACCGCCTTCGGTTCGTGGCGGTTTCTTCAGAATGCCCAATCGCGCGTAATGCCGCAGCGTGTCTGTGCTTACCCCTGCTGCCTGGGCGAGATCTCCAGATCGAAAGCTCCGTTGTGGACTCGCGATAGCCGTCATACAGTAAGTATCAGCCCTGGAACGCATTCCAGGGTCAAGCACATTTATCAAGGCCGACTTGTCTATTGTTGGTTGTCTTCGGTTGTCGGGTCGCACGTGAATGATGATGATGGAATTGTGTCGCACAAGTGCAACTCCAGGTTGCCCTCTATGGGGTTCGAGTCCCGACTAGTACTTGTCACTCAGCCCACTATCAGGACCGCGCGACTTAGAAGATGCGTCTTAAGTTGGGCCGGTTCCGAGGGTTCCAGCGGGACTTCATCCTGATTCATGGCTTCTTCTGATATCGTATCTCGATAACGAGGCTCGATAATGAAGGACGTTACGGACAACCGTGATCTTTACTCAGGCATGATTCGTCTTCACATTCTTCATCATGCGGAACATGAAGCCATCTTTGGGGCCGGTATGGCGGAGGAGCTTGCCCGCCATGGATATAAAATCGGCCCTGGAACGCTCTATCCGATCCTCCACGGACTAGAAAGGCGCAGGTATCTGAAGTCGGAGGAGGAGCGCTCCGGTAAGAGTGCCCGCCGCCTCTACACAATCACGGCGTCCGGTCGTCGTGCGCTTAAAACAGCAAAGCTCCGGGTTCGCGAGCTTTTTGGGGAGCTGATTGAAGGCAAATAGTCCATTCATTCGAGATGTCCGCTGGATTCGAGGTATCGGCGTAGGCTGCTTCCTCGCAGCCAGTGCTTCTGCGGTGGTCGTGGCACAGTCTCAGGCTACAGCTACTCCCGTTGCAACGTCTGATCTCACGATTACTCAGGTCGTTCGGGATGCGCAGCAGAACTACCCTGCGATCCATGTCTCCGAGCAGGAACTGAACGCTGCCGTGGCGAACATCAGGTTGGCAAAGACCTCCTACCTTCCACGCCTCGATGGCATTGTCGAGCTCAACAGGGCCACGCGAAACAACGCTGCTCCCCCAGAGCACGCTGCCAAGCATGTCCGGGCCGGTCATTGGAACCAACAATAGTGGGTCGGTTTGGGGAAGCGCCACTGGAGTCCTAGTCAATTGGCAGCCATTCGACTTCGGTTTGCGGCACGCTCGGGTGGAGTCGGCGGCAGCGTCACGCGACCGAGCGAATGCGTTTGTGCAGAGAAGCCAACTTGAAGTCTCAAGCGCAGCGGCGGACGCTTTCCTCACGGTTCTTGCAGCCGGTCAGGCTCAGAACGCCGCTCAAGTCGCCGTCGATAATTGGGAAACCCTACGGAAAAGTATCCCGAGCGGAAGGCTCGCAGCCGCAATAACCTCAACTTCAGCGCGTTCGACAAGTAGGACCGGGTTATGGCCGGCGTTGACCAACTCCACATTCCCGCTTCGATCTCCTTTGCCCAACACTAATGTCGCAAATTGGGCAGGAAGTGCGCTCTGACAAAAGGTGCTGCTCGCGGTGGTCACTGCTTCTTCAATCGTCCGGTTTGAAGGCAGCAATGTCCGCAGCGTGGCATGCAAATGAGACATCAGCATCGACGCCGCCACTCCTTTGCCCGACACATCGCCGAGAGCAAAATAGAACGCGTCGGCTCCCGCCGGAATCAAATCGATATAGTCGCCGCTTACAAATCCGGCAAATTCGTAGGAAAACGCTACCTCCCAGCGCTAAGGCAGCAGCGCCGGTCCGGAAGTAAGCGCAGCTTAACTTGCCGTGCCAGCTCCAACTGAGGCTGCAAATCCCCTTCGACTTGGGAGGTCGTCGTCATGCTGCCGATGTTGAGGCATTGCTCGTTGGCTTGATTGCGTAAACTTTGACGCTGGCTGCTGCGGCGTTCACGTCATATTGCGAGAGTAGCGTCGTCAACTCTTCGTGCAACGATGGCTCGCTGGCTGTTGGGGTGCAGCAAGTCGCCTCGATCACTTGGAACGGACTGCCAGCTTCCATGCTGGGAGAGCAGCAAGCTGCCTGATTTTCAACCTTGGCGTATGCGTTCAGGTCCGCCCCACTATCCACGATCTCGACGTGCTGAAATCCTGCTGCGAGCAACCCTGCGCGGTAGTCGTCTATGAGGATGGCTCCCGCGATGCAGCCTACGTACGCCGCCATGCTTTGAGCAACGGCTTCCGGCAACTCGTGCTTCAGTGCAATATCACTGACGGCAACCCGGCCACCTGGCTTCAGGACGCGCGCGATCTCACGGAAGACAGCGGGCTTGTCCGGCGCCAGATTCACGACGCAGTTAGAAATGACGCAATCGACGGAAGAATCCAGGAGCGGAATCTGGTCGATGGTGGACTGGTAGAACTCCACATTGGTGTAGCCGCCCTGCTGCGCGTTCTCACGCGAGCGCTCGATCATTGCAGTAGTCATATCGATGCCGATCGCGCGACCTTCTGGCCCGACCATTTTGGACGCGAGGAATACGTCCAATCCGCCGCCTGAGCCGAGATCGACCACAACCTCTCCAGCTCTCAGGTGGGCAGTAGCTGTGGGATTGCCGCAGGAGAGGCCCATATTAGCCCCTGCCGGAATTGAAGTGAGCTCTTCGGCGCTGTAGCCAAAGGCTTCCGCGACCGCCTTCACACCCGCGTGGTCGTTCGATAGTGTGCTCTTCGCGACCGCGCCGTACTTCGACTTCACTGAATCCAATAGCTGCTCTGACATATTGCCTCCAAACATTCGCTTAGGCGACTATATGTCTTTGCTTTCGCATACGTCAAGGCGTATACATAAATATATGGCTGCGAAGCAGACTTTCAACATGGAACGGTTCTTTCAGGCTCTCGGGGATAACACCCGGCTCCGGATACTGAATCTCATTGGCGACCAGGAGATTTGTGTTTGCTATTTTGTTGAGATCCTGGGTGGCCCTCAACCGAAGATCTCGCGTCACCTGGCTTACCTCCGCAGCGCCGGCATCGTCGCGGTGCGACGGGAGGGGAAGTGGATGCATTATCGGATTGTCATGCCTCCGCACATCGGAGCGGCACAAATCCTGCGGCAGACACTCCGCTGGCTGAAAGAAGAAAAGACAATGCAGGTTGACAGGGCGCGGCTGACAAAGGCATGTTGCTCCCCGGCGAAGTACGCCCTCCTCGAAGGCGCACCATTGCCCACAACCATCCAAGAAACATCCTGCGAGGCCTGCTAATGTCCACTGTCCCCGTCACTCAAGGCCGGATCTGTGCTCCTGCCGCTCGAAAGAAGCTCTCATTTCTCGACCGATTCCTGACGCTGTGGATCTTCCTGGCTATGGCGATCGGCGTTGCCATCGGCCACTTCAATCCATCGTCTGCTGGCTTCGTCAACCACTTTCAGACTGGAACGACAAACATCCCTATCGCTATAGGCCTCATCATTATGATGTTTCCGCCTCTGGCAAAGGTGCGATACGAAAAGCTGGGAGAGGTCTTCCGCAACAAGCGCGTTCTCGGTCTTTCGCTCGTGCAGAACTGGCTTATTGGCCCAGTGCTGATGTTCCTCCTGGCCATAGTTTTCCTCCGGGGCGAGCCCGCCTATATGCGCGGGCTGATCCTGATCGGCATAGCCCGCTGCATCGCAATGGTGCTGGTCTGGAATGAACTCGCGGAAGGCGACACGGATTATGTTGCTGGGCTCGTTGCCATCAACAGCGTCTTTCAGGTGCTCTTCTACAGTCTCTATGCCTGGGTCTTTCTGACGGTCCTGCCGAAATGGTTCGGGCTTGAGGGAAGCATCGTTCCTATTGGCATCGGCCAGATTGCGAAGAGTGTGGGACTTTATCTGGGAGTGCCGTTTGTCGCCGGCTTCATCACTCGTTACGTTCTAATCCGCACGAAGGGCGAGGAGTGGTATCGGACTCGCTTCATTCCTCGCATCAGCCCTCTGACCCTCGTCGCGCTGCTGTTCACGATTCTCGTCATGTTTTCCCTCAAGGGCGATTTGATTGTGCGACTCCCGCTGAATGTGGTCAAGATAGCGATCCCGCTCGTCATTTACTTCCTCGTCATGTTCCTGGTCAGCTTTTGGATGGGCAAGAAACTGGGCGCGGACTACGCGCAATGCGCAACGCTATCCTTCACAGCTGCGGGCAACAATTTCGAGCTGGCGATAGCGGTAGCAGTGGCCGTCTTCGGATTGAAGTCCGGCGAGGCCTTCGTCGGCGTCGTCGGGCCGCTGGTCGAAGTGCCAGCACTCATTGGGCTCGTCAATGTGGCCTCTTGGATGAGGCGGCGGTACTTCAGCTCCGAGATGAAGGAGTTTCAAGTGCATCCTATCGAAGACGCTCCGTAAATGACTGCACAACAATTTCTTCGAGGCTTCCTCGAACGTCAGTCGAGGTCTTAGCGTCCCCCTGCAGGGCGTGGGGTATCCCGAACTTGCCCAAAACCCGACTTTTCAAGCACAACGGGATAGTTTCCGGTTGGCCCGTGACTCGGGAGCAATCCCAAGGAGGCACAGCCGATTTCCGTGCTGACTGGTAGTTTTGCCAGTCGGCGCGGCGCGATTGTGCGTATAAACTCCTGAGGCGAGCACGGAGAGAAGATCGACTCGACGATTGTGAAGAACATCGCGGTCTCTGCCTCGGTTGGTCCTTACGTTGGGTTAGGCGACATAGGAGGATGCATGACGACCACAACGACTCAAGCACCCACTCAGGTGCAAACCGTGGATACGCGCATTGGCAAGCTCGACTTCGAGAACGGCGTACCAACGCAGGCGACCGTCGAGAATCTTTATGACCAGATGGACTTCCAGCGCGCCTGCCAGCTCTATCTTTGGTCGATGCCCCTCGTACAGGTCGGGAATCTGGAGGTCACATTGCAAGGCACCACAGGGGCGCAACCCGGTGACCTTACCCTCTACACGGGCAACGAACAGAGCGTCTTCCTCACGCCGAACGCGACCACTCCTTACATCGGTGCCTATTTGGACTTAGCCAAGACCGGGCCGGTCGAGATGGATATTCCTGCCGGCGCCATTGCTGGGTCGGCCTTAGATGCCTGGCAGCGCCCCCTCAGCGACCTCGGTCTCACGGGCCCCGACCAGGGCAAGGGCGGCAAATATGTTTTGGTCGGGCCGGGGCAGGAAGCACCGGCGACGGCCGCGGGGGACTTTCTCTTGAAGTCACCTACGTTTGGCGTGGTCTTGTTTTACCGCACGCTCGACCCCGACCAAGCGAAAGGCGAGGCTTTGGCAAGGCGCATACGGGTTTATCCGTTCGCTCAGCGCGACAATCCACCCGCCACACGCTTGCTGAAACCTGATCCGGACACGTTGGCGAAATTCTCAACCATGCCGCGCGGGATGAAATATTGGGAACAGCTCGCGGCGATGATCCAGCATGAGCCTGTAGAGGACCGCGACCGCTTCTTTATGGCGATGCTCAGGCCGCTCGGCATCGAGAAGGGCAAGCCGTTCCAGCCCGGCGAGCGGCAGACGAAAATCCTGACCGAAGGGGCATTTGTCGGCGAGGCGATGGCTAAGGCTAGCCTCTTCGACATGCGATTCCCGAATACGCGCTACCGGCCCGACGCGCTCTGGCAATACTTCCTGATCCTCGATCCCACGCAGGATCTGGCGAACTACAGCGAACTTGACGAGCGCGCCGCATATTTCTACGCAGCCCTCCTTGTGACCAAGGGTATGCTCAGTCGGACCCCCGGCGCCGGCCAGGCATATCTTGGCTGCTTTCGCGACAAGGAGGGTCACGCCTTCGATGGTGCGAAGAGCTACCGGCTGCACGTGCCGCCGAATGTCCCCGCGAAGCAGTTCTGGTCGGTCACACTTTATGACGCGGACACGCGTTCCATTATTCTGAACGAGCAACAACGCTCCCAGCTTGGTTCGCGGGAAGATCTCGCGAGAAATGCTGACGGCTCGGTGGACGTTTACTTCGGCCCGACCTCGCCGAAGGGTTTTGAGAAAAACTGGATTCAGACCGTGCCCGGCAGGGCGTGGTTCACGGTTTTCCGATTCTACGCGCCGCTGGAACCCTACTTCGATAGGAGCTGGCCCCTGCCGGATGTCGAGAAGGTGATGTGAGCCGTTCCAAGACTCATACACGGCCGATAACTACGTGTGATTAGACCGGGCCGCGAATCGGGTCGCGACAAAACTCCTCGATGGTCGGCAATACGGAAGAAATCATTGTCCTCTTGTAGTGCACGCAAAACGGGGACTTCGGCAACTTCGTCTTTCGGACCTCCATCTTTCAGCCGACCTGGACCCTCGGGAGGGGCGGCCGGGGGCCTATGGGTTGGTTGGCCGCTTTCTTAGCCCAATACCCTCGACCCGGCACTGGAACGTGGAGCTTCTTGCAGGTCTTGGCCAATGCGACATCGGAAATGCCGAACTCCTTTGCAAGTATCCGCATGGGCAATCTCCAGACCTTGTTGTAGAGCTCCTTGCGGTTGTATCGGGACATCAGTCCTGGGGATACTGAAACGGGCTGCGGGGAGATGCGAGGCACCTTCGATTTGGCAGCGCGTCCGGTGCTGGCTAGCTGCCGTCGATGGGTGCCTTTCGCCGGTTTGGCACCTGTGCTCTGAGCGGGGGTGTTCACAGCCTCCGAGCATACTGCAGGATTAGTCCGGCCAAGTGAGCCGGGGGATTCTCGCAATGGAATCAACGATTTATCGCTCCATCCGCTCGCCTGAAAGATACCGGCAATCTCAGCTCTTAGAGCCTCGGCCTTGCCCAAATTGGCAGTGAGGCGGTTCAAACTGGGAGAAGTTTGGTCCACCATAAAATCAGTTAGTTACAACCTCTCTTGCTCGAAGAAGGCACAAAATGGACACAGAAAGGGCACAAAACCGAGTCAATAGCGGTTGCCTCTTCATGACGCCACCATTTCGTGCGCTCAGGCGAGAACAACGCACCACAACTTTGCCCCGCGCTTCCCGCCTCTTCACCATGCGGGCATGCGTATAGATTTCCCATTGTAGAGGCGATCTTCGTTGTTGCTGAGGATTCCGAAGTCCTCATGGACGATAGTCCGATGCAATGCCTCATAGGTAAAGGAAGCACGTGACTGGTAGATGAAAAAGTGTTCTCGTCCGGCGAATTGACCTTGCCGATGACATCTTACCGTTCCAGTTCACGCCCTGCCAACCGTACGGTTGCCTTCGGCATAGGTTTTAGGTGTCGGGCGGTAAGACCCTATGATGCTGTTTTCCCGTCCCTGATGCTGTTTTCCCATCCCTGATTATATTGACAGTCATGTTTGTGCCATATAGGGTTTACTCCGCAGTCACCGCTTACTATTGACAGGAATGGAAGGTCAAGCTTGATATGAGTTTTTTCAATGGGATAAAGAGGATTGCCACCGATAGCCACTTTTTAGTGCCGTTTTTTGTACTGGTGGCTGGGATCGCCCTTCTGGTGGTGTTGCACTGAAGGGTAGGGCGCTCGCAAGGCAGAAAAAGGTGAGGAGAGATGAATGGCAGGTGTGGTGCAAAAGGTGGAAAAAACAGGCTTGTCATTACATAGCCTGGGCGTGATCTGCGGTCTGACCGCAGGGGTGTGGTTGGGCGCGGCTGAGGCTCCCACAAAGCTGGTGAATTCGGGATTTTCTCCATTTGCGATCTCATTGTGCATGGTCGCGGGTGTATTTACTGCTCGTTGGACCTTTCCTACCCTGCTCAAGGGGACGGGATATGTGTTTGCCGACCTTGCAGAAAAGAAGCACTTGATTGTGTGGGCTTTACTGGCCGGCGCGCTGTGGGCTGTCGCGAATACGTTGACCGTGTTTGCGATTCGGGACGTCGGTCTGGCTGTGGCGTTTCCAATGTGGAACGCGAACGCGCTGATCGGACTGTTTTGGGGGCGCGTGCTGTTCCGCGAATTAGAGGGCGCGAGCGGAAAGAATATCGGCAAGGTGGTTTTGGGAGCGATTGCGATCGTGATTGCCGCAGTGATGTTGGGCTTCAGTACGATCCATGGTGACTCGATGGGGCAGCATGCTTTTCGGGGAATTGTCGCAGCGTTGGGCGCGAGCTTGATGTGGGGAACGATGTATGTGCCGTACCGCAAGGCTTATCTAAGCGGAATGAATCCGCTGTCTTTTGTGACGGCATTTACGGTGGGGGAGCTGGGCACAGTGTTGGCATTAACCCTGACGCTGGACGGAGGGCTCCAATCTTCGGCGTTCCAATTGTTCCATAAACCGGGTGTGCTGTTCTGGCTGTTTCTTGGAGGATTTGTCTGGGTGGTCGGCGATTTGTTTCAACAATTCGCGGCGAAGTATCTGGGAATCGGCCGTGGGATTCCTCTGTCGAACACGAACCAGCTTTGGGGGTTGGCGTGGGGAGCGCTGGTCTTCGGCGAACTTGCCGGGGCGGACCGGGGGCACATGCTGCTGGTGATTGGAGGTTCGGTAGTGATGATCCTGGGGGCGCTGGCCATCAGCACCGCGGTCGCTTCAGCCAAGGAGAATAGTTCCACTAACGAAGCAGTGCTGCGCGAGTGCAAGCGCTACGGCCTGGATTATCATCGGACGATGAGGGCGCAGATTGGGGATGAATTCGGCGGACGAAGCGAGCGAAGGAACTGGTGGGACTACGTGATTGTGCTGACGGCGACAGGGGTATTTGTAACGCTTGGCGTTCGGGCGGTAGTGCCTCCGTTGGCGATGGACTTTAAATGGGTTGCAGTCCTGGCTGTGGTCCTGGTGTTGAGTTTGGCTGCCGGCGGATTGAGTCTCTGGCGGCGGACTCGTTTCTGCTAAGTGTTCTCCGCGAATCGACGTTCTCACGGTTTCAAGCAACCTGCGGAACTAATCATCAGGAGCATGTATGGCTGTCAGGTTGAAGGACATTGCGCGCGATCTCGGGGTTTCCGTTGTCACCGTTTCAAAAGTGCTGCGGGGAAACGCCGACATTGGCGAAGCGACCAGGCGGCGGGTGCTGAAGCGAATGAAGGAGCTGAACTATCAGCCAAACATGATGGCGCGCGGGCTAGCTAGTGGACGAACTTACACCGTTGGGCTTGTGGTTCCAGATCTGGTGCATCCGTTCTTCGCCGAGTTTGCAAAATCGCTGAGTGGCGTTCTAAGGACGAGTAACCGCGCACTCGTTCTGGCTTCTTCCGAAGAGGATCCGACTATAGAGCGACAGGAGATCCGCACACTGCTGAACCGCGGGGTAGACGTTCTCCTGATCGCTTCGTGTCAGGCCAATCTCCGAAATTTCTATGAACTGGGCGATAACCGGACGCCATATCTTCTATTCGATCGTAACTTCCCCCACTTGGCTGCGCACTTCGTGGGATCGGACGACGTGCAAGTCGGAGAGATGGCGACTCGGCACTTAATTGATATTGGACGAAAGCGGGTCGCTCATATCGGCGGCAAAAACACTAGTCCCTCGTTTGACAGATTGCGGGGTTATCGAAACGCGTTAGCAGAAAGCAGACTGCAGGCGCCAGAGAATTACGTCGTAGTGCGGGAGCGAATGGAGGAATCTGGCGATAGGGTCGGATTTCAGGCCATGCAGGAGCTACTCAAGCTTAAGTCCAGGCCTGACGCGGTGTTCTGTTACAACGATCTGACAGCGATAGGCGCGATCGAGGCGACGTTGCAGGCGGGGCTGCGAGTTCCTGAAGATATTGCGTTTATCGGCTGCGGAAACCTTCGCTATGCAAACTACCTTCGAGTTCCGTTGAGTTCGATTGACCATGGAACGGCTGAGCTGGGACGGATCGCGGGTGAGTTCGCTCTTGAACTTTCTGCAAAGCCTGAGCAAGATCCAAAGAGTATTTTTGTGCCGTCTACGCTGGTGATACGGGAGTCTACCGTTTCGGGCCGACGGCGATAACAATGGCGCCAAAACGCGGCGAATAGCACACATTTCTCTTGCAATTCATAGGTGCCAGCTCCTATAGTTAGCGGTAACGTTAATCGTCGGATGGACGACGGAGGAATTCCGTGGCGACACATGTGATTACAGCTGATGCTCCCCTGAAAGATATGGACGAATGGGATGAGTTTTTAACCGGGCGATACCAGGAAGGCAAGAGCGAAACCGAGTTTCGGCAGTATGACGAGAAGGCGACTCCGGGTGTCGCGGAGTTCTACCGATTGAACCATCAATATCAGACGTTCGACTATGTGATAGCCAAGGAGAAGCAATACTTCGGCCTGAACAAGGGGGAGAAGAGCATCTGGGAGGCGGCGGAATTTTTGAATACGCTGGTGGACGACAGCGATCCGGATACCGACCTGACACAGATTGAACACCTGCTGCAAACTTCGGAGGCGATCCGTAAGGACGGACATCCGCGGTGGTTTGTGCTGACGGGTTTCATCCACGATCTGGGTAAGGTGCTGTGTTTGTGGGGCGAGCCGCAATGGGGAGTGGTGGGGGATACGTTCCCGGTGGGCTGCGCCTATTCGACGGACATCGTGTTTCCGGAGTACTTCAAGGCGAACCCGGACATCAACAATCCGCTCTACCAGACGAAGTATGGCATCTATGAGCCGAATTGCGGGCTGGAGAAGCTGCATATGTCGTTCGGCCACGATGGTTACATCGGCGAGGTGATGAAGAACTACATGCCGGAGGAGTCGCTGTATATGCTCCGGTATCACTCGTTCTATGCAGCACACCGGCACGGCGCGTATCGGCACCTGATGAGTAAGCACGATATAGAAATGCTGGGGTGGGTTAACAAATTCAACGTGTATGACCTTTACTCGAAGGGACACACCAAGCCGAATGTGAAGGAGCTGAAGCCTTACTACGACGATCTTTTTGCGGAGTTCTTTCCTGCGAAGATTGTGTGGTAGGAGCATCGATCGATGGGTTAACAATGCCCTGAGATGCGAATGGACAGCGCTCCGCCTTCAACAACCCGCAGGTTGGGTTGACAGCCTTCTGGAGGCTACTTTGGACTCGCAGCAGTCGGTATAGTGCATAGTGAGTGATGAGGTAGCGATGGTATCGAGAAGGAATTTCCTGGGTGGCGCAACGGCTGCGTCCATGGCGTGTTTTGTGAAGGACTCCCTGGCGTTGCCAGCTGGCTTCCATGGTTTTCTGGACACGGCTTCCGATGCTGGAGCGGATGCCGACAATACCAAACTGGTAAAGATTGCAATTGGGACCGGAGGTCATGGTCATACCTATCCCGGCGCGACGGTGCCATTTGGTGCGGTACAACTCAGTCCTGACACGGGTATCAAGGACTGGGATCACTGTTCGGGATACCACTATGCGGATCGTTCGATCCTGGGCTTCAGTCATACGCATCTGAGCGGGACGGGATGCATCGATATGCTGGATGTTTTGCTGATGCCCGCGACGGAGGATTTCAAGTTTGATCCGCAGGCCAAGCCGGATTCGCCGACAAGTTACAGATCAAGGTTCTCGCACGCGGACGAGGAGGCTACCCCGGGATACTATCGCGTTTATCTTCAGGACTCGCATGTTAAAGCGGAGCTCACAGCGACCGAACGCGTAGGCATTCATCGATATACCTTCCCGCAATCGGAGAATGCGCGTTTTCTCCTGGATCTGGCGCACGCCGGAGACGCTAGCAGCGATGCTGCCAACCCCGACGCTCCGCTGCCCCCTTCGATTCGATGGTCGTCGCTGAAAATTGTGGGCAACGACACGGTTGTGGGAGGACGCTGTACCGACATATGGGCGAAGGGCAGGCAGATTTATTTCTCCATAAAGTTTTCAAAGCCATTCGAGAGTGCTGAGATTTACTCCGATGGGAAGCTGCTTGAAGGCGCGGCCAGGGAAGGGAAGAGCTCGTCGCTGCGATGCGTTCTGAAGTTCAAAACCCATGCAAATGAAGTCGTCCACGTGAAGACCGGTATCTCAGGCGTTAGTGTGGAAGGCGCCGCCGGCAACGTGATGGCAGAGGCGCCAGGATGGGACTTCGATGGTGCGCGGGCTGCGGCCCATGCCGCATGGCGAAGAGAGATGGGACGCATCCAGGTCAGCTCCGGCAATCAAAAATATCTGGAGATCTTCTATACAGGCCTGTACCACATGATGGTAGCGCCCACGTTGTTCGACGATGCAGATGGACGGTATCGCGGCATGGACGGCGAAGTACATACCCTTAGAAAGGGCGCTCACAACTACAGCACATTCTCGTTGTGGGATACATATCGCGCGTTGCACCCGATGTACACCCTGATTCTCGGCGAGCGTGTTCCAGATTTTGTGAACTGCTTGATCCGAATGGCCGAGCAAAGCCCTCAAGGTGTTCCTGTGTGGCCTCTGCAAGGGAGCGAGACGGGGTGCATGGTGGGCTATCACTCCGCTCCCGTTGTTGCCGAGGCGATAGCGAAAGGGTATCGCGGAATCGATGTTCAATCTGCCTACGCTGTCTTCAAAAAACGGGCAGAGGTGGATGATTATCGCGGCCTCACCGCTTATCGGAAGCTGGGCTATGTTCCATGCGACGCGCAGGATGAGTCTGCAAGCAAAACGCTGGACTATTCCTATGACGACCGCGCTGTGGCTGCAATCGCGAAGGCCGCTGGGGAAGAAGCCGACTATGCGATGCTGATGAAACGGTCGCATTCGTTTGTGAACCTGTATGACAAGGAAACAGGGTTCATTCGCCCGAAGTACACCGATGGCCACTGGGCCGCGCCATTCAACCCCAAGTCGATCAAAATTACCAAGTGGCGTGATTACACAGAGGCGAATGCCTGGCAGACCACGTTCTGCGTGCAGCATAACCCTGCACTCTTGATCGAGACATTGGGCGGCAACAAACTCTTTGTCGAGAAGCTCGATCAACTGTTCAATCAGAGCTCTGAACTGCCGCCGGACATGCCGCCCGATGTCACCGGCATGGTCGGCCAGTATGCTCACGGCAACGAGCCGAGCCATCACATTGCGTACCTCTATAACTATGCTGACGCTCCGCACAAGACCCAGGCGCGAGTACGCAGCCTGCTCGAGACAATGTATGACAATAAGCCGGATGGAATGGCGGGCAACGAAGATTGCGGACAGATGTCGGCGTGGTTCGTGATTAGCTCGCTAGGACTCTATGCCGTCGATCCTGTGAGTGCGCGGTACGACTTCGGCACGCCGCTGTTCGACCGCGTCGAGATGAAGATTTCTGGTGGTCGCAAGCTGACGATTGAGGTTAAGCGACAGTCCGCCGAATCGATCTATGTGCGATCCGTTGAGTGGAATGGCTCAATGGTAACGGGGTTGACGATAGAACATGCTCAGCTGGCCAAGGGAGGTACGCTGGTTTTTCAGCTCGCCGATGAGCCGGTTGTGAGTGTCTAAAGTCCGCTCGCGACTGGTCTACTTCGCTACTGCATTCGTCGGACTATGTCACTCAACCCATTTGATTGAGTGGTTCGTATATGGCGGAACAATCAAAAGTTAGAAAGCGGCTGCGCCTGCTTCGGCAACTGCGTGATCCTGTTCGCCAGAGCCCCCGCTAACTCCAATGGCTCCGACGATCTCGTCATCCTTTTTAATGGGAATGCCGCCGGCGAAGATCATGACCTTGCCATTGTTGGACGCGTGGATGCCGAAGAACTGATCGCCGGATTGTGAATTGGCACCCAGGTCTTTTGTGGTGATATCAAAAGCTCGCGAGGTCCATGCTTTTTTCTGCGCAATGTCGATGGAGCCGAGCCAGGCGTTGGCCATGCGCTCGAAGGCGATGAGGTTGCCGCCCTCGTCGACTACGGCCACGTTCATGGGTTGCTTGAGTTCTTCAGCCTTTTTTTCGGCGGCGGCGATGATGCGGCGGGCGTCTGCGAGTTGGATCATTTGTTGCTCCTCCTGATGCGGGTTAATGCAGAAAATTTATTGGAGCCGAATTGTGGTGTTTTTCTGGGTATTTTCAGAAAAACGGGTGTTTGGTGATGGTTTTTTGATGGTGGGAACGTGGTGAAATGCGTGCTTATCGTGGTGTGTTGACGGTCATTTTTCAGCGTCAGAAAATATGCCACTTTTTAGAGATATTTTTTTGAGCCGAGATCTATTTTTCCAAAATGTTTCCCAAAATGGGAATGCGTTAGCGGGCGAAGAGGTCTTTGACTTGCTGGACGAAGACGTCGCGGCCCATGTCGGAGATGGCTTCGGTGAGGGGGAGTTGCTTGGGACAGGCCTGGACGCAGTTTTGCGCGAAGCCGCACTCCTGGATGCCGCCGTCGCCAGCTAAGGCGCGGAGGCGTTCTTCCTTGAGGACGGAGCCGGACGGGTCCATGTTGAAGAGCTTGGCCTGGGCGATGGTGGCGGCTCCGACAAAGCCGGTGGCGTCGTTGAACTGGGGGCAGACCTCCATGCAGATGGTGCAGGAGATGCAGTTGGAGAGCGGGTAGCGCTGCTCCTGGATCTGAGGAGCCTGGCGTGGGCCGGGTCCTAGATCGTAGGAGCCGTCGATTGGGACCCAGGCTTTGACCTTCTTGAGGTTTTCGAAGAGGACGGAGCGGTCGACGGAGAGGTCGCGGACGACGGGAAACTTGCTGAGGGGAGCGAGGGTGATGGTCTGGTCTTTATTGGGGCCGGTTAGCTTGTCTACCAGCGCGGAGCAGGCCATGGTGGCCTTGCCGTTGATCAGCATGGCACAGGAGCCGCAGATCTCTTCGAGGCAGTTGGAGTCGTAGGTGATAGGGGTGGTGGGCTTGCCGGAGACGTCGACGGGGTTGAGCGCGATCTCGCCGAGCAGCGAGGTGATGTTCATGCCGGGGCGGTAAGGGACCTCGAACTTTTCGGTGGTGGCGGGGGCGTTCGGGTTGGACTGACGCTTGATCTCTACCTTGATGGTGCTCGGTGCCATGAATGCTCCTTAACGACTACACATTTCCTGTGCCTTCGGCGTGTGGCCCTGCTGGAGGCGATTGTTGCGAAGGGTGGCAGTCGCGGAGCGGGAGGCTAGAATCTGCCGATCTTGTGGTTGCGCTCCTTCTCGAGGGTTGCGACTGCGATGCCTTCTTCCTTGCTGATCGGCGGGCGGCCTTTGAGAGCCATAGTCCGTTCCGATGGGTGAAGGTGCGTGGTGTAGAGATACATATACGCCAATACCGCTGCGAATATGACGGATAGTCCGATGTAGAGGGGCAGGAAGTTTTCCATGCCCGGTTAGACGGTAGAAACGGGTTTTGAGGTAACTTGTCATTGTTTAGTTTCGTACAAGTAGTGCTTGATCTCGACTTTGATGTTCTTGGTTGACATATTCAATCCTGTCCTAGCGGTTCTCAGATTTCGTTGTAGCTTTATGCGCCTTACGTCGTGCCAACCGAACCAGCATAATGATCAGACCACCGAACAAGAGAATGATGAAGAGCGCTCCTGCGATCAGCACAATATTGATGCCGTCTTGATCTTCGCCCATTTAAATTCCCTTAGGGTGTCGCGTCGTAATAGTGCCGGTGGCGGTGGCCATGGTGGTGATCCTCCGGGTTGAAGCCTTATTCATTCTTGATGCTTGTTGTCCGATCTAAGCCCGGACCTAACTCAAAAACAGGTGCAAAAACAAAAGCAAGAGCAAGAAGCAGATTCCCTTCGGGAATGACAACAAAAAAAGAGACAACACCGATAGTTAGGCATATCTAGACGGTGGCGTCGTAGCGGCGTGGGCGTGGTTTGATGTGGCTGATGTCTACGTCCTCCCACTCGAAGGCGGGGGCGTCGTTTTTGAAGGCGGCTTTGGTGGTTTTGAGGAATTTTTCGTCGTTGCGCTCGGGAAAGTCGGGTTTGTAGTGGGCTCCGCGGGATTCGTCGCGGAGGCGTGCGCCCTGGACGATGACGCGGCCGAGTTGGAGCATGTTCCAGAGCTGGCGGGTGAAGGCGAAGCTGGTGTTGGCCCACTGGCTCTTGTCCGAGAGATTGACGTTGCGGTAACGCTCGAGGAGTTCGACGATCTTGGCGTCGGCCTCGTCGAGTCCGGCGTTGTAGCGAATGATGGTGGCGTGCTTGGTCATGGTCTCGCCGAGTTCGCGCCACAGCTTGAAGGGGTTTTCGGTGCCGGGGTTGTTGAGGAGGACTGCGTTGAACTCCTTCTGGCGCTGGAGCTCGGCGGCGTGGCCACCGTCGCCTTCCTGCGCGGGGAGCGACTTGGCATAGGCCATGGCGCGCGGGCCGGCGACGAAGCCTCCGTAGATGCAGGAGAGGAGGGAGTTGGCGCCGAGACGGTTGGCTCCGTGGATGGAGTAATCGGCTTCTCCTGCGGCATAGACGCCGGGAATGTTCGTCTGCTGGTTGAAGTCGACCCAGAGGCCGCCCATGGTGTAGTGCATGCCGGGGAAGATCTTCATGGGGACTTCGCGGGGATCGTCGCCGACGAACTTCTCGTAGATCTCGAGTATGCCTTCGAGCTTGCGGTTTAGGGTTTCTTTGTCGATGTGGGTGAGGTCGAGGTAGACCATGGGCTGGCCGTCGATGCCCATGCCGTGCTCGTAGACGACTTTGAAGATGGCGCGGGTGGCTACGTCGCGGGGTACGAGGTTGCCGTACTTGGGGTACCACTCTTCGAGGAAGTACCAGCGGTCGGATTCGGGGATGGACTTGGCTACGCGCTTGTCGTTCTTGTCCTTGGGGACCCAGACGCGGCCGCCTTCGCCGCGGGCGGACTCGGACATGAGGCGGAGCTTGTCTTCGCCGGGGATGGCAGTGGGGTGGACCTGGATGAACTCGCCGTTGGCGTAGTAGGCGCCCTGCTGGTAGAGGGCGGATTGGGCGGAGCCGGTGCAGACGACCGAGTTGGTGGACTTGCCGAAGATGGCTCCGTTGCCGCCGGTGCAGACGATGATCGCGTCTGCTGGAAACGTGCGGGTCTCCATGGAGCGGAGGTCCATGGCGGTGATGCCGCGGCAGGCGCCTTTGGAGTCGAGGACGGCTGAGAGGAACTCCCAGCCTTCGTACTTGGTGACTTTGCCTTCTGCTTCGTAGCGGCGGACTTGCTCGTCGAGCGCGTAGAGAAGTTGCTGGCCGGTGGTCGCTCCGGCGAAGGCGGTGCGGTGGTAGAGGGTGCCGCCGAAGCGGCGGAAGTCGAGGAGGCCTTCGGGGGTGCGGTTGAAGGGGACGCCCATGCGATCGAGGAGGTCGATGATGGCGGGGCCCTGTTCGCACATGAGCTTGACGGGGGTCTGGTTGGCGAGGAAGTCGCCGCCGTAGACGGTGTCGTCGAAGTGCTTGAAGGTGCTGTCGCCCTCGCCTTTGAGGTTCTTGGCGGAGTTGATGCCGCCCTGGGCGCAGACGGAGTGCGAGCGCTTGACGGGGACGATGGAGAAGAGGTCGACCTTGCCGCCGGCTTCGGCGATCTTGATGACGGCGGCTAGGCCGGCTAGGCCGCCGCCTACTACGATGATTCTAGGGGTTGCTGCTGCCATGAATTCATTCCTATCTAGAAGACTTGATCATTTGCGAGTCGGAAGGACGGCTAGGTGGTCCAGGGTGAGTGATGGCGAGTGATACCAGAACGAGTAGTGCGGCAAATCCCAAGCACATCAATCCGACACTGATCTTTCGGAGTTGGCTTGCTGGAAATAGTTGGCGATGCAGCCGATTGATGCGTCCCATTTCCCAAATAGACTTTCTTCCCCATTCCGAAATTTCTGAAGCCACTTTGGCTTTGTTGACTTGACCGATGATCTCGATGAAAACGAGAGAGCTTGCCAAGCCGCAAATTGACATGGAGACAATGCAAGCAACGATTACCGAGATTGCAAGGTTGCTCATGGAACGTCCTCAATGAACCTGTCCCGGTTGGGGTGTGGAACTGGAAATAGGTGAGTCGATCATGGCGCCCGGTCCGGGTTGGACGACGCTCGGCATGACGTCATCTGGTGCGGGTGGGGCGGTGACTACGGCATAGATGCTGATGAGGCCCATGAGGCAGAGGGCTGCGCCGCCGAGTCCGCAGACCCAGCCGAATTTCTTGCGGGCTTTGTCGCCGGGGGTGATGCCCCACTTGGCGGCGAAGAGCCAGACGCCGTAGCTGAAGTGCCAGGTGGTGGCGATCATGGCGATAACGTAGATGGCGAGCATCCATGGGTTCGAGAGCTCGTGCTGGACTTTGGCGAAGGCTGCGCCGGGGTGCTCGGGGAGCGAGACGCCGCTGAAACGCTGCCGCCAGACGTGCTGGATGATGTAGAGGAAGGCGATGATGCCGGTGATGCGCTGGGAGAGGTACATCCAGTTGGAGGCCCAGGGGTAGACGTTGACGTTGATGCGGCCACGGAAGGCGATGAAGAGGCCGTAAAGTGCGTGATAGGCGAGGGGGATGAAGATGAAGGTCCACTCGAGCACGCGGACGAGCGGGAGGGAGTTGAGGAAGAGAACCTGCTTGGCGTAGGCGAGTGGGCCGTTGATGGTCTCGTAGTTGGAGACGATGTGTTCGACGAGGAAGGCGCCGATGGGGACGATGCCGGTGAGCGAGTGCAGCTTGCGCCAGAAGAAGGAGTGACCCTCGCCGGCGCGGAGCGGTTGCACGCCGCGCTGGATTCCCGAGTGGGGCGGTGCGGCAGGAGGTGCTGGCGTGGCGGCGGTGGCCATGGGGACTCCTTCAAATCATGATGAATGCACTGTGAGGAAGGAAAAGTGCAGCACGAAGATTATTCCGCCGCCGTCTGACCAGCGTCAAGAAAAGTGCGCCCGTTTGTGCGGTTATCGTAAGATTTGTGCGATTAAGTTGAAGGCGATTGAATTTGTGAGGGTTGTAGGTGCGGAAAAAGAGCTTTCAGGAGTGCTTTGAAGGCGCGTCCGCGGTGGCTGAAGGCAAGTTTGGTTTTGATGTCGAGTTCGGCCATGGTCTTGTTTTGTTCGGGGAGGTAGAAGAGTGGATCGTAGCCGAAGCCGTTCGTGCCGCGTGGTGCGGAGAGGATTTCGCCTTCGACGGTGCCGTCGCCGATGGCGAGGATCTTTCCGTCGCGAGCGGCGGCGAGGACACAGTGGTAGCGGATTGTTCGGTCCCGGTTGGGGATTTTGCTGAGGGCTTGGAGAAGACAGAGGTTATTGCGCTCGTCCGTTGTCGTTTCGGGTGGAGCTTCGAAGTGCTGGTCTTCGGCGTAACGGGCGCTGCGGACGCCGGGCTCTCCGTGGAGCGCGTCGACTTCGAGGCCGGAGTCGTCGGCGATAACGATCTCGCCTGGTATGTGGCGAGAGTAGTAGATGGCTTTGAGGCGGGCGTTGCCTTCGAAGGTGGGTTCGTTTTCGGTTGGGGCGGGGATTTGTTTTATGCCAAGCAGCGGGGTGAGTGTGATGTGTTGTGACGCGGCGGCGGCGAAATCGCGGAGCTTGCCGGGGTTGGAGGTGGCTATGTAGAGGGTCATCGCTCTCTGATGATAGTGAATTGGCAAAGGGGAATTTATTCGAAGAGGATGGACTGGATTGCGGTGTCTTCGGGGTCTGTGAAGTTGCTTCGCGGATCTGCTGACGAATGGCGCTGGCGACGCGTGTTGCAGTGGGAAGGTTGGCCTTATTTTCGGTGACGTCGAGGTAGGCTTCGTCCAGCGAGAGCGGCTCGATGATGTCGGTGTGGCGTTGAAAGATGGCTCGGACCTGATGCAAGAGGGCTCGATAGCGAGTGAAGTCTGACGGGACGAAGATTGCGGTGGGGCAAAGACGCTCGGCACGGATTGCGGGCATCGCGGAGCGCACGCCGAAGGCTCGGGCCTCGTAGGAGGCAGCACAGACGACGGAGCGGTTGCCGCGCCAGGCAACGACGACGGGTTTGCCGCGGAGGTTTGGATCGTCGCGCTGCTCGACGGAAGCATAGAAGGCGTCCATGTCGATATGAACGATTTTGCGGGCGGTCATCTGTGGAACATGGTATGCGCTTTTGCGGATATTGTTGACGATGGAGATAAGAGGTCCTATGGCAACGATAAAAACGTATACCGAGTATCTGACCTTCAACACGAATGAACGATATGAGATGGTCCACATCACGCCGCAGGTGGAGGAGATTGTGCGGCGCAGCGGGATTGAGGACGGGCTATGCTTCGTATCGCCGATGCATATTACGGCGGCGATCTATGTGAATGATAATGAAGATGGGTTGATCGAAGATATTGGAACCTGGCTGGAGAAGCTGGCTCCGGCGTGGCCGGGGTATGAACATCACCGTACGGGTGAGGACAATGCCGACGCCCATTTGAAGGCGCTTTTGCTGCATCATGAGACAACGTTGCCGGTGACGCACGGACGGCTCGACCTGGGGACTTGGCAGCGGGTGTTTTATGCAGAGTTCGATGGGCAGCGATCGAAGCGCGTTATTGTGAAGCTGCTGGGTGTCGCAAAAGGATGATGTCGACGCGGCGGTTTTGAGTGCGTCCGTCTTCGGTGGCGTTGCTGGCGACGGGATGAAATTCGGCGTAACCGGCGGCGGAGAGATTGGCGGGGTTGATGGGACCTCGTTCAAGCAGTAGCCGGGCGATGGCGGTGGATCGTGCTGTGGAGAGCTCCCAGTTGCTGGCGAACTGCGCGGTGTGGATGGGCACGTTGTCGGTGTGGCCTTCGATGCGGAGCGGACCCGCGGGCAGGGTGGTGGCGAGGATAGCGAGCATGGGGATGGATGCGGCGCGGACTTCGGCGGAGCCGGAAGGAAAGAAGCCTGCCTCGTGGAGCGAGATGACGAGGCCGTCGGGGGTGATGCGCATGGTCATGCCGCCAGGAGGGATGCGGCCGGCGGCGACTTGCTCGGCGAGCAGTTTGGTGAGACGCGCTTTGGTCTCCTCCAGCGTTTCGGTGCTGGTGGTTGGGAGCGGCGGAGTGAGGGCTGCCGGAGTTGCGTTGGTGATGGCTGCGGCGTTGATGTCGGAAAGGGGCGGCGTCTTCGAGTGGGCGTCGAAGGTTCCCAGAGGAGTAAAGGCAGACTGCATGGCTTCGGCGAGCTTCATCTGCTTCTTCTTGTCCGTCTGGCTGGAGGCGAAGAGGACTACAAAGAAGGCGAAGAGAAGCGTGATGAAGTCGGCGTAGGAGACTAGCCAACGCTCGTGGTTGACGTGCTCGGGATGCTTTTTCCTGCTCACGCGCCGACCTCCGAGTGCCTTGGGGAGTCTGCTGCAGTTGAATCGAAGAGATAGGTGCGGAGTTTCGTTTCGATCATGCGCGGGTTCATGCCTTCGAGGATGGAGATGACACCTTCGAGCGCCATCTCTTTGATCATCTGCTCTTCGCGATGGCGAAATTTGAGTTTACCGGCGGCAGGGAGGCAGATGAGGTTGGCCATAGCTACTCCGTAGATAGTGGCGACGAAGGCGACGGCGATACCGCGACCGACTTCATCGATATTGGAGAGGTTCTTCATGACCTGGATGAGGCCGAGGACGGCGCCGATGATGCCGACGGTAGGGGAGTAGCCGCCAGCGGCTTCGAAGACTGCCGGAATTTTTTCTTCGATCTCGGATTTATTGTCGAGTTCAAGCTGCATGATCTTGCGGACCTCGCTGGGCTCGGTGCCGTCAACCGCAAGCATGAGGGCCTGCCTGAGAAACGGATCAGAGACCGAGGCGAGATCTGCATCGAGCGAAACGATGCCGCTTCTGCGGGCCTTGTTGGCGAAGCTGACGATTTGCGCGAGCGTGGCTTCACCGTTTGAACTCTTATGCAGGAAGACTTTAATAATGGCTTTGAGCGCGGCGAGGAAGATGTTCATTGGAAACTGAAGCATGACGGCGCCAAGGGTGCCGCCAAACACGATCAGGGCCGCAGTGGGTTGGGTGATCTGGGCGATGCTTCCACCCTCGATCATCATGCCGGCGACAATGCCGAGGATTGCGAGTGCGATTCCACCGATGCTGGCGATATCCATGGGTCTCCTCTTCCAGGGTGAAGTAATTATTCGCCGGAGGCGTTGCGGGCCTTGTCGCGGACGCACTCGTCAGCGTCATATGCAGATTTGGCGTTGAAAGCGGACGCGGCCTCGGGCCATGCACCTCGAAGAACGGCTGCCCGGTACTTCAGGGTTCGTTGCGAGACCTCGCTGCAAGGCTCCAGAACGACGAGCTTCTCGCCGGTGATCAGGGTGAGCACCGTGTCGGGCGCGGCCTCTGCATATTTGATGAGGTCGCAATTGATGGCGAGAGGGCTGCCGTTGAGGCGTGTGAGTTCGATCATGTGTGGAGTTCCTTCCAGGGTCTCTCATCGGCGGGGAAGTTATTGTCAATAGGAGACATCAACCAATAAGCAGTGAAGATAGAGCAAAAGTGGAACAGCTCTAAAGTCCCGGTAGCGGGAGCCGATGAGGTGGGGGAACGCGGAGCCTTCCGCATGGTGAATCGGATCTCACAAGCTGCTGTGTCAGCGATATGAGTTTGCCGGGCGGTCACTCGGGGCGGCATCGCAGCAACTCAAACCGAGCAGTACAGGAGCGTTTCGTTATGTCCTTGGGCATTCTTACTAACGTTGCAGCAACCTATGCAGAGAACAATCTCAACCAGACGCAGAGCAGTCTCCAGACTACTTTGCAGCAGCTCTCCTCCGGTTCACGCATCAACAGCGGCGCGGATGACGCGGCCGGCCTGTCGGTTGCCGACGGCCTGAAGGCGAACGAAGCGGCGCTGACCCAATCTGCGCAGAATGCACAGAATGGCGTTGGCTTGCTGCAGACCGCCGATGGCGCATTGTCGCAGGTGACGAACCTGTTGGACCGCGCGACGACGCTGGCCACCGAGGCCTCGAACGGCGGCCTGACGACCGCGCAGACCACCGCTGCAGATACTGAGTTTCAGAGCATCGTTACCGAGATCGGCAACATCGGCGGCAAGACGAACTTCAACAGCACCAATGTGTTTTCCGCAACGGCAACGAACTTTGTGGTAACAGATGGAACTACGGCCGGAACTACAACGATCGCCGCTACGACCGGTGCGTTGTCCACTGCGAGCGTGGGTACGGCAACCGGCGGCGGCGCAGGCGTGACTCTCTCGGGACTGTCCCTGGTCACGGGCGCCGCGGCAGCTTTGACCGCCGTGAACAATGCCATTACCGACGTTGCGAATCAGCGCGGTGCGATCGGCGCGAACATCAACCAGTTGAACGCGGCTGCGAACGTTGCCAGTTCGGAGCAGGTGAACCTTTCTTCTGCCGAGAGCAGCATTCGGTCCACGAACTACGGTCAGGCGACCAGCGATCTGGCGAAGTACCAGGTGCTGAACCAGACCGGTATCAGCGCGCTGGCGCAGGCGAATAGCGTACAGCAGGAGATGCTGAAACTCCTGCAATAAATCGTAAGGGGCGGCGATCGTGACAGTTCGTTCGGTCGCCGCTTTCTTTTCGTCCCGCTAGTCTGAGCCGGTTCTAATCTTCCGACCTTCTGGTTGGCAGAGCTCTTGCTTGTTGTTATGGGAACGAGATCGGAAGGTGCTATGGGAACTGTTGGATTGAACTTCGGATCGGCAACCAGTGGTCAGGGCTTCGACGTGACGTCGACGGTGACTCAGATTCAAGCGTCGGAGAAGGCGATCGAGACGCCGTGGAACAACCAGCTTACAGCTCTGAAGGCTCAGGATACGGTGTTTACGTCGCTGGGGACCGATCTTTCCACTCTTTCCACCAGCTTGCAGGCGCTGACTGATTTTCAGGGTGTCTTCTCCGCGAAGCAGGGTTCCAGCTCCAATACCAACGTGCTAAGCCTTACCTCTGCCAGCGCGACGGCGGTAGCGGGGAGTCACACGATCGGGATTACCCAGTTGGCGCAGACCTCATCGAATGCTTCTACGGCGGTCTCTGTTGCGAACGATACGCTCTCCGGCACTCTGACGATTCAGAACCATACCTTCAATGTGGACAGCGCCGACAGCGACAACACCATGTCGACCCTGTCGGCGGCGATCAATGCGGCGAACATCGGCGTCACTGCGAGCGTGATCACCGATTCGTCGGGGTCGCGGCTTTCAATCGTGAGCGGAACCAGTGGAGCGGCGGGTCAGCTGACGATTACAGCTTCCTTGACCGACGCATCCTCTAATTCGGTTACCTTCCCCAGCAGCAGTGGCGAGCTGGGGCAGGATGCCACTCTTACCGTGGACGGAGTTTCGATCACGAGCCCGTCCAATACTGTGACCAGCGCGATCCCGGGCATAACGTTTCAGCTGCTTGCCCTTTCGAATACTCCGGTGCAGGTCCAGATTACAGACGATACAACGAGTATTGGAACCGCGGTAAGTAGCTTTGTCTCCGCCTATAACAAGGTGATCGGCGATATCAATACGCAGGAGGGGAACGACTCTAGTGGCAATCCTGAGCCGCTGCTGGGCAGTCCGGTGTTGGCCCAGTTGCAAGGGGCGCTTACGGGTTCACTGTTCACGGGCGCGGCAAGCGGTTCGATCAAGAACATCACGCAGTTGGGCATCAGCATGAACAACGATGGCACTCTGACCTTGAATGCGGACACGCTCAACAGTGCGCTCAACTCCAACCTGGCCGATGTCACGGGATTCCTGCAGAACTCCGGAAGCTTTGGCCAGACCATGTCGACCACGCTGAACAATCTTGGGACCCAGGCGCCGAATGGTTCGATCTATCTGGCGCAGCAACAGAACGCTGCCCAGGAGAAGGCCTTGAATGCAGACATCAGCAATGAAGATACTTTGCTTGCAGCGCAGTCGACGCAGCTTACAAACGAACTGAATGCCGCAAACCAGATTCTGCAATCGATTCCAAGCCAACTGAACCAGGTGAATGAGATCTACAGCTCCTTCACGGGGTACAACAGGACTACGGTATAGGTGATATGAGCGAGATGAGTTATCAGCAGCAGGCCCTTGCCGGAGCGACTGGCGTTGAGTTGATTGTGGCGCTTTATGACGGATTGATTCGTTTTCTGTATCGGGCGGCGCAGTGCGTCGAGGAAAACGATGTTCATGGGCGTCGTGTTGCGGTGAAGAAGGCAATCGATATTTTGATGTATCTGCAGGCTCGGCTGCGGCCTGATGTTGGTGGAACAGTTGCAGCTTCGCTTGCGGATTTTTATTCGACGATGTTTACGATGACGCTGGAGGCATCTCATCTTGAATCGAAGGAGCAGTTTCAGGAGGTGATTTCTTTGGTTCGCAATGTTCGTGAGGCGTGGGTGGTGGTGGCTCGCGATCCTGAGGCAGGCAGGGTGTTGCCGAGAGAGCTGCGGACGCGCGAAGAGAAGTTTTTGCCCCCTGTGGAGGTAGGTGCGGTGACCGGCGAGGCTGGTGCTTCGCGATGGTCGGCTTAGATTCGAGTGGCGCTCAGAATGACTCAATCATTTTGAGTAATTCGAAAGCCTAAGTTGCTACCGCCAGCTCTTCTTCCAGACGCTGCTTCTCGAAGAGGCTGGTGTAGTAGCCGTTGCGGGCGATGAGTTCGTCGTGGGTGCCGAGTTCGGCGATGCGGCCTGCGACCAGGACGGCAATCTGATCTGCATTGCGGGCGGTGGAGATGCGGTGGGAGATGAAGACGGTAGTTCGGCCTTCCATGTTTCGCTTGAGGCCGCTGAGGATTCGCTCTTCGGTGTAGGTATCCACGCTGGCTAAGGCGTCGTCGAGGATAAGAACTTTAGGGTCGCGAATGACGGCGCGGGCGATGGCGGTGCGCTGCTTCTGGCCACCGGAGAGGGTAAGTCCGCGCTCGCCTACCTCAGTGTCGAAGCCTTTGGGGAACTCGAGAATTTCTGTGCTGATGTGAGCGATGGTGGCGGCTTCTTCGACCTGCTCGGGCGAGGCGTCAGGTTTGCCGAAGGCGATGTTCTGACGGAGGGTTTCGGAGAAGAGGAATGTCTCCTGAGGGACGAAGCCAATGCTGCTGCGGAGTTGAGCAAGCGGATAGTGGCGGATGGGGGCACCGTCAATCAGGACCATTCCGGGTGCGGCGTCGTGTAGACGAGGGATCAGGTTGACCAGGGTGGATTTGCCGGAGCCGGTGGGGCCTACGATTGCGAGGCTGGAGCCGGCGGGGATGTGCAGGTTGATGTCGTGGAGGACGGGCGGGGCGTCCGGGTAGGCGAAGGTGAGGTTGCGGAACTCTATGTCTCCTGTGACGGGGGTGTCGACGGCTGAGGGAGCGTCGGCGATGTCGGGCTTCTGCTTGAGGAGTTCGTCGATGCGGACGACGGAGGCGGTGCCGCGCTGGAATAGGTTGACGACCCAGCCTACGGCAATGATGGGCCAGATGAGCTGGACCATGTAGACGTTGAAGCTGGTGAACTCGCCGACAGAGATCTGGTGCCGGACGACCTCGTGACCGCCGACCAGTAGAGTGATCATCAGCGACAGGCCGAGGACGAACTCAAGCGTGGGCCAGAGCATGGCCATGAGGCGGACGAGGTAGAGGCTGCGCCTGATGTACTCGCGGTTGGCGGTCTCGAAGGAGGCGATCTCGGCATCTTCCTGAGCGAAGGCGCGGATGAGGCGGGCGCCGGAGAAGTTCTCCTGGGCCTTGGCGGAGATATCGGAGAACATGGCCTGGATGCGCTCGAAGCGGCGATGGATGCGGGCGCCGAAGTACTGGACAAGGATGGAGGCCATCGGCAGAGGGACGAAGGCGAAGAAGGTCAGCTTGGGGCTGATGCGGTACATGAAAGGCAGCGCGGCCGCGGTGAAGACGATGGTATTGGCGCTGTACATGATCGCGGGACCGAGAAGCATGCGGACGGCGTTGAGGTCGTTAGTGGTGCGGGCCATGATGTCGCCGGTGCGATGGGTATGGTAGTAGCTCGGGGCCTGGCGTTCCAGATTTGCGAAGATGTCGTTGCGGAGGTCGAACTCGATCTCGCGCGAGGCTCCGATGATGACCTGGCGGGTGATGTAGAGGAAGATGGCGGAGAGGACCGCGATGAGGAGCAGGCGGAGTGCGTGATGAAGGACCTTGGCTTCGGTGGCGCCGTGCTGCATGTCGTCGATGGCGTGGCCGATGACGACGGGGATGAGAACTTTAATGACGTTGTAGAGGATGACCGCGACCCCGCCCCAAGCGAGATGCTTCCAGTAGCGCCTGAGGTAGGGTGCGAGCGGTTTTAGTTTGTCGAACATATTCGATCAGATGAGGTTAGAGGCTCTGAGGGTGCGGAGTTGTTTCCGGCTTTGTGGGATCCGCGGGTGGTGGTGCAGTCGAGGGCTTGGTGGCCGGATCGCTCGGTTTCGGCGGAGTGTCTGCCGGCTTTGGCGCCGCGTCGGGATTTGTGGGTGGTGTGGGGGGCTGCTTTGGTGCGGGTGGTGCGTCGGCAATGGCTACCAGTTCGACGTCGAAGATTAGGTCAGACTTTGCGGGAATGACGGGCGGCTTGCCGGCTTCGCCGTAGGCTAATTGATAGGGAATGAAGAGGCGTCGCTTGCCGCCGACGTGCATGCCCTGGAAGCCGGAGTCCCAACCCATGATGACCCGGTGCACCCCCTGGGGGAAGGGGAACGGTTCACCGCCGGGATGGTCGAAGGAGGAGTCGAATTTGGTGCCGTTGGTGAGCCAGCCGGTGTAGCGCACGGAGTACCACTTGATCTTGGAGTCGGCCAGCGAGGTGCCCAGCACGCTGGATTCGGCGAGGGGGCCGGTGCCGACGACGGTGTCGACGTACTTGATGGCGTAGAGGGTCTTGGGGATGCCGACTACTTTGGGGATGTTGGGAGGGGTTGTGGTGGTTGCGGTGGTGCGATGGGTGGTGGTTGTTGTCTTTGGTGTGGTTTTTGGTGTGGTCGTGGGTGCGGTTTGCGCGGTGGCTGCGGTGCTGAGAGCGGCCAGGAGGGCGATTGTGGAGAGCTTCGCAGTCATTGTGATTCCAGTGTAGGACGGTTTGGTGATTCGTTGGCCAGTGTTCTTGCTTCTGGTCCTTTTGGAGCGGGTACCCCCCTCCCCCCAGGGTATTTGGGGAGTAAAATACTTGTTTTCAATAGTATGCATGGGGAAGGTGTCTGCAAAATATTCATAACAAATGAGTTGCGGCTAAAATACTTGTTATCAACAAATTAGCCCCAAACGGTTTCGGGGCTTGCTTGTTTTTGATCTACATATTCAGTATAGCGGATTGAGGGTAACTAACGTGCCAACTCGATCTCCTTTTGTTTTAGTGAGTTAGGTCATGCTAGGCTGGCTGAAACGCGTGTCCCAGGGGCCTGAAGGGGATTTCTGGTTGTCCTACGCTGTTCCACCCAAGGGGGATATACCGAATTAGGTATATGGTTCCGGGTTCTGGAAGGTGCTCTAATTCTGGCACAAGGCCTCCTACGTCTCGCGGATATCGAACCGTTTGATCAACCCGTTCTCGATTCGAAACACGTGGCTAACCGTTTTGTCTGCGAGGAGATTGCCGTTGAGATCGCGCACGAGCTGATGCACGTCGACTACGACTTCACCGTCGGGCCCGTTGGAGAACCCGACCGGCTCGACGTGCGGATCGACGATGGCCCACTGGCGTGCCCAATAGTCGCGTACTCCATCGCGTCCGTGGACGTAGCCGCCTTCCATGCCATTTGCCCAGACGACGTCCTCCTGCAGGGCCGCAAGCACGCTGTCCACGTCGCGAGCGTTAAACCGGTCGTAGACTCGCTTCAAGAATTCCACCTTCTCGGGCATTCGACCTTCCCTCTCTATTAGCCCCGGCCATATTTTATTCGGTGTTCTTCGCTTCTTCCTACTCTCTCCACTTCAACTGCGGCTCCGAGCCCGGTCGTGCAATTTAGATGCCGGTGGATCAGGTAGGGTGCAGAGGAGGAGTTAATCGCCGGGGTGCCGAAAGAGCCTAACGGTGGAGGTAGAAAAGCAGATTTCTCCGCTGCGCTGCTCGCAAAGGACGCGAGCACCCATTCGACTACGCTCAGGGCGAAATGACAATCTTTGATGGGGAGCGAGAACTAACAACGGCAGAAGCAAACACAGGAAGCAGGTGTTGAAAAAGTCCTGATGGTTGGGGTAAATCGAGTTCTTCGGGGTCCTTCGCTGCGCTCAGGATGACAGCAAAGACTTGCAACTGCAACGACAACGGCAACGGCAACTGCAACGGCAACGGCAACGGCAACGGCAACTGCAAATGCAACGGCAACGGCAACTGCAAATGCAACTTCAATTGCAACTGCAACGGCAACTGCAACTGCAACTGCAATTGCAACTGCAACGGCCTGACGGGCTTCTGGTTGTTTCTACCCAGGGATATGCCCAATTAGGTCTATGGTTCCGGGTTCTGGAAGGTGCTCTAATTCTGGTGCGAGGAGAGATATGCCGAAACGGCTGGCCATTACGATTGCGGGTGCGGTGTCGCTTGGGAGTTATGAGGCAGGGGTGCTGTATGAAGTGTTGGATGCGATTCATCAGCACAATTGCGTTCCGGGAACGCCGGATGAGGAGCGGATCGAGATTGATGTGCTGACGGGTGCGTCGGCCGGGGGGATGACGGCGGCGATTGTGGCGCACAAGATGCTCTATGCAGCGGATGAGTTTCGCGATCCGTATGACAATCCGCTGTACAACGTTTGGGTGAAACAGATCGACCTGGTGGCGCTGCTGAATACGACCAATGGCGGGTCGCCGGAGAGCGAGTCGCCGCTGCGCTCGATCTTTTCGTCGAACATGGTAGAGCGGATTGCGGCGGAGACGTTGACGAAGCGGTACGCGAACGGGGAGCCGCCGCCGCGGGTGACGCATATGGCTGCGGCGAAGTCGATCTCGCTGGGGATGACGCTGACCAATCTGAATGGCGTGGACTATGGCTACGACATGCAGCCGAATGGGAAGTTTATCTTTACGCAGCATGAAGACCAGTTGACCCGGGTGCTCTCGGTTGGCGGAACGGACCACAAGGAGATATGGGAGGAGATACGGGATGCCTCGGTGGCGAGTGGGGCGTATCCATTGGCGTTTCGAGCGAAGGAGCTTAACCGCGGAAGGGTGGACTATACGAAAGGCAATCTGGAGCCTTGGACGGATAATCCGATGCGGTTCACGTATACGGATGGCGGCGTGTTGCAGAACGAGCCGCTGGGCATGGCGAAGAATCTGGTGAACGCGATCGACGCACACTGGAACAATGACAGCCGCTTCTATTTGTTTGTGTCGCCGCATGGGAAGAATTCGAGTGCGGAACCGACCTTTCGCGAGGAGAATGCGGATTACTTTCACATGATGAAGCGGTTGGCTAAGGTGCTGCTTGGCCAGTCGGAGTTTCAGGACTGGATTAATGCGGTCGAGATGAATGAGCAGATTGCGCTGATGGATGCTCGGGCTACTGAGCTGGTGGACGGGTTGCGCTCGGGGGAGTTGAAGAGTGGGAGTCTGAAACGTGTCGCGGACGGTCTGCTGAAGGTGTTGTTCCAACAACCGAAGCGCGCGGGGAACAGGCGTGTGGCGAAGATTCCTACTGAGACTCTGAGTGATGCGAGGCGGCGAATCGAGCACCAGTACAAGGAGGAGATCGCTGTTCTGGGGGCGGGGACCTACAGTGCCGATGCGTTTCGCGATACGGTGCTGGCGTTTGAGACGGCGGCGAATCTTGGCGAGCGCGACTATATGCGGATCTACGGGATCGCGGTGTCGGAGGAGTTGCTTGCCGGGGCGGAGTTGTCGGCTTTTCTTGGGTTCTTCGATCAGCGTTATCGTGACCACGACTACGACAGGGGGCGCATGGTGGCGCGGGGCGTGCTGACCGATCCGGTGCTGAGCGAGCCGGGAGAGCTTGGGCCAATACGGTACTCGCCGACGCGGACGAATGCTATCGATACGAGCTTGAATGGGCTGTTGCTGAGTCAGCTGCCGAGCGAGGAGCAACAGGTGTTTCGCGATGGGGTGAAGAAACGGGTGAGCGAGATGGTGCGGGATCTGATTGGGTTCTGGTCTTATCCGGCGGACGTGGTGGTGATCGATCCGCTGATGAATGCGATTCTGAATCATTTGTTTCGGGAGTAGTGGCAAGCCGCAGTGCCTTCGACTGCGCCTCTCGCCATAAAACCGCGAGAAATTAGCGACATAATCGCGACGCGTAGCATGATTGCTAACCCAAACAAACAGCAGATCCCTCCACTCCGCTGCGCTCCGGTCGGGATGGCAAATTATTTCAATAACTCAGAGACAGGACATTAGGTGGGGGTGCGGAGGAGTAGGTATGCTCCGGTGATGCCGAAGAGGAGGTCGGGGGTCCACGCGGCTAGGACTGCGGGGAGGATGTTGACGTTGCCGAGAGATTCGAAGATGAGGGCTACGACCGAGTAGGTGATGGCTAGCCCGATCGCGGTGGCGATGCCGGTGAGAGAGCCTTTTTTGCCCATCGATAAGGCGAAGGGGATGGCGAGGATCGCCATGACGAGGGTGATGAGTGGGTAGGCGATTTTTTTGTTGAGCTGGACGCTGAGGCGCTTGGTCTCGAAGCCGGATTGTTTGAGGTCGGCGATGTAGCTGGAGAGCTCGTTGTAGTTCATCTCCTGCGACGGGATGTACTCCTTCTTGAAGTAGATGGGCTGCTCGCGGATCTCGGGGAAGGCGGCGACGGTGAAGGGTTGGTAGGTGGCGATGGTTTCGCCGGCGAAGGTGCGCTGCCAGCCGTTGTCGAAGACCCAGTTGTTGACTTGGGGGTCCCATCGGGCGGAGGCGGCGAAGATGCGACGCTGGAGAGTGAAGGTGGCGGGATCGAACTCGAAGACGGTGAGATTCGCGAACTTGTCGGTCTCTGCGTTGAAGTACTGGTAGTAGAAGATGCGGGCGGGTTCACCGGCGTTGTTGGTCTGGCCGGAGATCCACTGCCGGTCGGGGCGGGAGAAGGTCTGGGTGGGCTTGTTCTTGATGATGGAGAGGAGAGCTTCCTGACGGCGGTTGGCGGCGGGGAGGTAGAGCTCGTCGAAGAGGAAGAGGCCGGCGGAGATGAGGATGGTGACGACGAGGATAGGCGTCATGATGCGGTAGAGGCTGATGCCGCTGGATTTCATCGCGGTGAGCTCTGAGCTGCGATTGAGCGCGCCGAAGGTGACGAGCACGGCGACGAGCGCGCAGAGAGGCGTGACGTTGTAGAGGATGTACGGGATGAGGTTGATGAGGTATTCGCCAACGGTGAAGAGGGGGGTGCGGTTGCGGAAGATGGGGCCGATGAGTTCGAAGAAGGTGAAGATGAGGAAGAGGCAGGAGAAGGAGAAGAGCACGATACTGAAGTTGGTGGCGTACTCGCGCATGACGTAGTCGTCGAGGAGGAGAGGGAACTGGATGCGGGAGACGTTGCGGAAGCGGCGGAGCCAGGTGGCGACATCGTGGCGGGAGCGGGTGTTGGGCGACTGTTTGCCGCTGATGAGGCGGGTGAGGAGTTGGTTGAGCCAGACGCCGATGGAGGAGAAGATGCTGAGGGCGATTCCGCCGCGGGACATTTGGTAGAGGAGGATTGCGCCGGCGGCGGCGAAGAGGAGGTTGGCTCCCCAGACGCCGAGGAAGGGTGAGAGGCGCCCTGATTGCGCGAAGGCCACTCCGACGGAGGACAGGAAGTAGTAGATGAAGACGAGGACGATGGTGAGGACGAAGCCGGTGGATTTGCCGCCGCGTTTTGAGGAGATGCCGAGAGGGACGCCGACGAGCATGAGGACGAGGCAGGCGAAGGGATAGGAGAAGCGCTTGTTGACCTCGATGCGGTAGATAGAGGGAGCACGGCCGTTGGTGGCGGCCTGGGCGTTCGCGCGACGCCAGAGCTCGGGGAGGGAGAGAGCCTCGATGCTGGTGTTGAGGCGGCCGAGATGGGTGTCACCGGGGGCCTCGGTTTCGATGGGGACGTCGGTGGTGGTGAAGGTGGAGATGTTGTATTGGTTGGGGTCGGTGGGAGAGGTGTCGTGCTGGCCGCCGTTGAGGAGATGGAGGCGGATGGTTTGCGCGTCAGCGGTATTGGGGGTTCCGTTGACGACGATAGCCTGTTCGGCGGTGGTGATGTGTGGGTCGGCCGGCTGGGTGATGTCGGCGAGGAAGACGTGATGCCAGACGGCGGCGCCTGCGGCCGGTGTGGCGTCCTGGATGTAGAGGACGCGGTTTTTGAATTCTTCGTAAAAAACGCGGGGCTGTACCTCGAAGGAGGCCTGGGAGGACTTGAGGGATTCGCCGAGGGAGACGATGCCGGCGGCGGCGCGGGGGGCGAGGTAGAGCGAGTTGAAGAGGCCGAGCGCGAGGGCGACGGCGGAGACGATGGAGACGATGCGGACGAAGTCGATGGCGCCGATGCCGGCGGCGCGCATGGCGGTGATTTCGCTGTCGGCGGCGAGGCGGGAGAGGCCGAGGAGGATGCCGACCAGAACCGCCATTGGAATGGTGACGTTGAGCGCAGGCGGCAAGGTGTAGGCGATGATGCGGGCGACGTCGGAGTAGGAGGCGGAGTCGCGGACGACGAACTCGAGGATCTTGCCGAGGTCGCGGGTGAAGATGATGAAGGTAAAGAGGGCTCCCCCGAGCAGGGCGTGCGAGGTGACTTCGCGGAGGATGTATCGGGTGAGAATGCGCATTCTTTTGCGGCCTGGGGCTCGCATCAAGTGTATCGCGGCGATGGGAAGGAATGATTTTAGCGAGGCAACTCAGGGACGGATTGGGGAGTCCATCTCTATAGGCACGTCAGTTGAAGTGAAAGTGACGCTGCGGGTGTGGGTGCGGCGAAGAGTGTTTGCGTCGAATGGAAGTATTTACCGGCAACAAGCGAAAAGATGCGCAGATGGCGTTCAAAATTTCTCCCAGCCGTAGTGATTCGCAGGAGTTGCTTCCGAGCATGATTCTACTGGTGGATGACGATCCGGATGTTCGCGCGTTGACGCGGACATTTCTGGAGCATGAGGGCTATAGCGTCTTCAGCTCGGGCGATGCGGAACGGGCGGTGCAGATATTTCGCAGCGTGCCGCAGATCGATCTGCTGGTGACGGATCTGTATATGCTGGGGCGGTCAGGCATGGAGCTGGGGCTGGAGTTGAAGGCGCTGCGGAAGGAGTTGCCGGTGCTGTTGATCTCAGGTGGGATTTTGGAGGGGGAGAAGACGGCGAAGATGCAGGAGGAGGGGTGGAGTTTTCTGGCGAAGCCGTTTCGTTTGCCGGAGCTGCTGGCTACGGTGCATCGGATATTGGCTCCGGTGGAGGCGCGGAGGTGGCGGGAGGCGAAGCAGGGAGTTGCGGTGGATGGAATGCTGGCGCGGCGCCTTGAGTAAGGGCAGCAGACCTCATCGCGGATTCCTGTTTTGCGGGATACGATCTGGCTATGCTTTGATCGAATGGGTCGACCCGGTTGAGAGCTGAAATTGATGGGAAAACGTATCATTCTGATGTACGTCCTATCAGTGAGGTTATTCCCGACATGTCAACAGGCCTTCTAAACAGGGACAACGCCATTAACGAAGAACGCGTCTCTTCTACTCCTGGCGTTGACTCCTCCTATGTTCGTTTCGTCAATCCTGAGTGGGTGCGCCTGCTCGGGCTGCTGGGCATGAACGTGAAATACCGCCGGTGCCTGGGTACGGAGTTGTTCACCGAAGACGGCCGCGTTCTGCTGGATTTTCTCTCCGGCTACTGCGTTCACAATACCGGGCATAACCATCCTTACATCGTGCAGTCGTTGATTGAGGAGTTGTCCGCCAGCGGTCCCATGATGTTGCAGAGCAATGTGGCCTACAGCGCGGGGACACTGGCGGAACGGCTGACTTCACTGGTTGGCGGCAATCTGACCAAGGTTCACTTCTGCTCGTCCGGCAGCGAAGGCATCGAGACGGTTATCAAGTTTGCGCGGGTCTTTACTGGACGTACCGGCCTTGTTTACGCCAAGGGGGCGTTCCATGGCCTTACCTGCGGCGCGCTGTCGCTGATGGGCGATCCGTTCTGGAAGGACGGATTCGGGCCCATGCTGCCCGAGACCCACGAGGTTCCGTTCGGAGAAACGCAGGCGCTGGAGACGATTCTGAGTACGCGGAAGATCGCCGCACTTGTACTTGAACCACTGCAGGGTGAGGCGGGCATCGTCCCCGCACCTTCTGGTTATCTAGCCTCTGCTGAACGGCTCTGCAAGAAGTACGGCACGCTCTTTGTGTTGGACGAGGTGCAGACAGGTATTGGCCGCACCGGCACGTTTATTGCCGGACAGCGCGACGAGGTGAAGCCGGACATGGTGGTGCTGGCCAAGGCGCTCAGCGGCGGGTTGGTTCCGGTTGCCGCTGTCCTGATGCGGGATGACATCTACCAGTCGGTCTATGGCTCGCTCAAGAAGGCGATCATCCACACCTCCACTTATAGCGAGAACGGTCTGGCTATGCGCGCCGGGCTCGCCACTCTTGACGTCATTCGCGACGAGGACCTTACCGCCCGGGCGGAGCGCGTCGGCATGGAGCTTCGAGCTCAGCTCGTCGAGCGCCTGAGCCGCTTCGAGATGGTGGCCGAGGTCCGCGGGCTCGGCCTTCTGAACGGCATTGTCTTTCGCCCGCCCAAGTCGCTGCGTCTGCGTGTGCCGTTTCAGACATTCCGCACCATTCACGCCGGAATGTTCGGCCAGATGGTGGTGATGCGGCTCTTCCATTATCACAACATCCTGTCGCAGATATGTGGCAATAACTTTATGGTGCTCAAGGTCGCTCCGCCGCTGGTCATCACGGACGCTCAGGTGGAGCAGTACCTCGACGCCATCGAGGCCGTGATGGAGACAATCCATTCCTCGACCAGCTTCTGGTCCGACGCGCTCAAGCTTGCTCAGCGCGCCATTCGTGTCTAACGTCGCAAAGGATTTTTCAAGGAGTCGCCTCGTCCATGCTCGACTGCTTTCTATCTCGCTTGTTCCGCGTGGCACTGCTGCTTGCCGCCGTGTTGCTCTCACCCCCGCTGCTTCGCGCTCAACAAAACCTCCTGATTGACCCCGCCCGCAGCGATGTTCACTTCACTCTGGGCGACGTTCTGCATACCGTCCATGGAACGTTTCACGTCCAGCAGGGTGGGATCGCCTTCAATAGTGCTACCGGTCAGGCTAGCGGGAGCATCGTTATCGACGCGCTCAGCGGCCAGAGCGGCAATTCCGCCCGCGACCGACGTATGACGAATGAAGAACTCAAGGCGGAGAGCTACAAGAATGTCACCTTCGCGCCCACGCGCTTTACCGGTGAGTTCCATTCCGAGGGAGATTCCTCGCTTCAGATCCACGGCTTACTTACGCTGCTGGGCACGGCGCATGAGATCGACGTGCCGATGAAGGTGCAGGTCAACGGCAACCAAGTGCATGCCAGCGGCACCTTCGCGGTGCCTTATGTGCAGTGGGGACTCAAGGACCCCAGCACGCTCATGCTCCGGGTCAGCAAAGAGGTGCAGATTGACCTTTCTCTTATGGGGAGCCTGCAGCCTTGAGCGGTGCTGCTGAAAGCGGCCTGGGTGACTACGGGTTGGCGAGGAAGCGGTAGCCGATGCCGCGGACGGTGATGAGATGCTGGGGGTCGGAGGGATCGTCTTCGATGTAGCGGCGGAGGCGGACGATGAAGTTGTCGATGGCGCGGGTGTCGGTGTCCTCGTGGACGCGCCAGACCTCTTCGAGAATTTGTTTGCGGGAGACGATCTGGCCCTCGCGTTCGGTGAAGTGGCGGAGTAGGTCTGCCTCCATGAGGGTGAGGTGCGTGGTGCGGTTGGGGGCGATGAGTTCCAGGGTGTCGAAGCGGATGGTGCGGTGGTTGAAGGTGTATTCGTCGGTTTGATCTGAGAGTGCGTGGGGTGGGGTCTGGGGTATTGCGGTGCTCTGCCAGGCGGTGCGGCGGAGGAGGGATTTGAGGCGAACCAGGAGGATGCTGAGGTCGAACGGTTTGGCGAGGTAGTCGTCGGCTCCGGCTTCGATGCCTTCGAGGACCTCTTCGGGGCGGGAGCGTGCGGTGAGCATCAGGACGGGTGTGTAGTGCCGGGCTTCGCGGAGGGCGCGGACGATGGTGAAGCCGTCGGCGCCGGGGAGCATGCCGTCGAGGACGATGGCGGCGATGTTTTCTTTCGGGGCGAGGAGGTAGGCAAGGGCGGCGTCGCCGTCGGACTCGTGGTGGGTGCGGTAGCCTTCGGCCTGGAGGTTGAAGAGGAGGCCCTGGGCGAGGTGTTCTTCGTCTTCGACGAGGACGATCAATGGGGCTGTGGGTTCAGTCATGAGATTTCTGTACCGCTTGCCATTCAATTTGTGACTTTGACGGTTACTTATTGGTTTTTATCTTCGCAGCAGGGGTGGGAGGAGATCGCTTATGCCATTCCAGGCTATTTGAACGCCGATGCAGAACAGAATGAAGGCGACGACCCGAAGGATTCCGTGGGCGGTTGAGGGAGAGACGGAGCGGGCGATTTTGGGAGCGTTGGCGTAGCAGAGATAGATGCTGCCGCTAAGGACGATGCCGGCGATGAAGAGACCGACGTACGCGAGGACGGTTTGGGTGATGGCGGGTTGCTTGGCGTGAACGCTGAGCGTGAGCATGACGACGATGCAGCCGGGGCCTGCGGTGATGGGAAAGGTGAAGGGATAGAAGGCCTTGTCCTGGAGACTGTCGATCTCGGCTTTCGTCACAGCGGGGACAGCCGCCTCTGTCTTTTCCGGGCTAGGTGTACTGTCCTTCTGGTTCAACAGCGACCAGCCGATCATGGCGATGACGATTCCGCCGGAGACCTGCATGATGGGCAGAGAGATTCCGAAGAAGCCGAGGAGAGATGAGCCGATGAGTTCGATGACGGCGAGGAAGATCACGGTGTTGATGGCGATTTTGCGAGCGAGGGAGCGGTACGCGTCGATGGGCGCGTGCCCGACGAGGCCAAGGAAGATGAGCGCGGAGCCGAGGGGGTTAACGAGCGGGAGGAGAGCGCTGAAGCCCAGGGCGAAGTATTTCCAGAGAAGATACATGGGTTCCACGAAGGTGCGTGAATATGACTGCTAGCTTCCAAGTGATTGTACGTCGAGGGCTAGCGGGGGGTGCTAGTTGACGCTCGGAGAGTTATTGGAGCTTGCGAGTGGGAGTGTGATCGTGATGGTGGTGCCGAGGCCAGGGCCGGGGCTGGTAGCGGTGGCATCGCCGCCGTGCTGGCGGGCGATGTTGCGGACGAGGAAAAGGCCGAGGCCGGTTCCTTTGAATCTGGACGTGGTGCGGCCGGGGACGCGGTAGAAGCGTTTGAAGATGCGCTTGAATTGATCGGGTTCGAGGCCGACGCCGGTGTCGGTGATGGTGAGCGCGACTGCAGTGTAGTTGACGATGGCCAGGGCGCAGCAGATGTGAACGCCTTCCGGGGAGTATTTGACGGCGTTGTCGAGGACGTTGATGACGGCGGTGCGAAGGTCTTCGGCGATGCCGAGCGTGTGGAGGCGGACGGCGCCGGGGATGGGTTCGAGACCGATGCTGTCGGGGGGGAGATGGTGGCGCTGGAGGGTGATGGCGATGCAGTCGGTGACGAGGGATTCGAGATTGATGAGGGTGCGGTTCTGCTGGCGGTGGCGCTGGCCTAGCTGCCCGGCTTTGAGGACCTGCTCGACGGTGGCGAGGAGGCGGTCGGAGTCGGAGAGCATGACCTTGTAGAACTCCTGGCGCTGGGTCTCGTCGACGGGGCGGCGCTGGAGGGTTTCGAGGTAGAGGCGGATGCTGGCGATGGGGGTCTTGAGCTCGTGGGTGACGGCGTTGAGGAAGGAGTCCTGGCGCTCGTTGCGGCGGACCTCGCGGATGAGGAAGACGGTGTTGAGGACGACACCGGCGATGAGGGCGGCGAAGAGGATGATGCCGAGGACGACGAAGGCGACAGTGCGCTGGTTGAGGATGATCCAGGCGCTTTGCGTGATGGCGAGGCCGACCAGGATGGCGCCGAGGGTGATGAAGAAGGCGATGGCTCCGCGGCGTCGGGTGATGTTCATGGCTTGGAGGAAGTATAGCGGGGATTTTTGAGGACGCGAGAGGCAAAGGGAGACGCGGCGAATTCAAGGTGGGGTATGATTTTCGCTGAAGCCGGAGGCGTCTGTGAGGCGATGGAGAACAGTTCTGCTGTGTGCGGCGGTCGCGGCGCTTTTTGTGACGACGCATGGGGTCGTTGCCGAGCAATTTGGGGCGGAGAAGGCTACGATCATCACCGAGCAGACGCACGGAGGCGTGAGTTTGAAGGTGGGTGCGGTGCTCGAGGTGCGGCTGGAGGCGAATCACACGACCGGGTATAGCTGGGTCGCTGCGCCGGTGGCGAATCCAGTTTTAACGAGGCAGGGGTTTGCGAGGTATGAAGAGCACGCGAGTGGAGGCAACGCAGGAGTAGGCGGCGTGGAGGTATGGCGGTTCAAAGCAGTGAAGGCCGGGAAGCAGGGATTACAGTTTGAGTACCGGAGGCCGTGGGAGAAGGGCGCTCCGGCTGCGAAGGTCGTTACGTTCAGCGTGACGGTGGAATGATCGAACTAGAAGGTGGAGGAGAGCGATGAATCGACGTGAGGTTTTGCAGGGGATGGGAGGAGCGATGATGCTATCAACGGTGAGTGGGCTTGAGGCGCAGAGTGGCGGAGGGAAGTCGGACGTGGTGTACGAGCTGCGGGTGTATCACGCCAACGAAGGCAAGCTGGATGCGCTGCTGGCACGGTTTCGCGACCATACGGATGCGATCTTCAAGCGTCATGGGATGATAAGCATCGCCTATTGGTTGCCGACCGATGAGCCGTTGAAGGGCAGGACGCTGATTTACATTCTGAAGCATCCGAGCCGGGAGGCGGCAACGGCGAACTGGAAGGCATTTCACGACGATCCGGAGTGGGTGAAGGTGTCGACGGCGTCGGAGGTGAATGGAAAGCTGGTGGAGAAGGTGGACTCCACCTATATGACGCGGACGGATTTTTCGCCGGCGATTTGAGGCGGGTTAAATGATGCAGGAGGCGCTACGGCTGGCAAGGGCGGCAAAGTTAAGTTCACCTTAACTGTGGAGTGATAGAACGAGAGAGCGCAATGCGCGGAGGAGAGGCGATGAATCGACGTGAGGTTTTGCAGGGAATGGGCGCAGCGATGATGTTGTCTACGATGGTGTCGACGGCGAGCGGGCTTGAGGCGCAGGGCGGCGGGTCGGCGTCGGACGTGGTGTACGAGCTGCGTATCTATCACACGAATGAAGGCAAGCTGGAGCCGTTGTTGAAGCGGTTTCGCGAGCAGGAGACGAAGATCTTCGAGCGGCTGGGGATGCACGGTGTTGGGTACTGGACGCCGGACGATGAGCCGCTGAAGGGACGGACGCTGGTCTATATGCTGAAGCACAAGAGCCGTGCGGCTGCGGCGGAGAGCTGGGCCAAATTCGGCAAGGATCCGGAGTGGGTGAAGCTGAAGGCGGAGTCTGAGGCGGATGGGCCCTTGGTGGCGAAGCATGATATTACGTTTATGACGCTGACGGATTTTTCTCCGGCGGTTTGAGGGCGGGTTAGATGAAGCAGGAGCCGCTTCGATAGAAGCGGCTCCTTTGCGTGGGTGGCTTAGAACAAATTTGGAGTTGGTATCGAGGACAAAGGAAGAAGCAACAACAGGGCAAAGACAAAATAAAGGGGTTCTTCACTCCGCTCAGAATGACGAACATTTTTCTTACCTCTACAGCAATTTGTGAAGCTGCCCTAGCGGACGAAGAATTCTGCGCGGCAGCCTTGGTCGACCCAGATGCCGCGGCGGTCGGTGCCCCAGGTTCTGCCCTGTATGCACGCCGAGCCGCTGATCTGCCGCTTGAAGCGGATGTCGCGACGGTTGCCGACGTCACACCAGTTTCTGCGGCCATTGTTCGAGGAGCAGACGACGACTTGCGGAGGTGGGGGTGGTGGAGGGCCCGGACGGACGCCGATGACGAACTCGGCGCGGCAGCCTTGGTCGACCCAGAGACCGCGTTGGTCGACACCCCAGGTTCTGCCGCGAACGCAGGCCGAGCCGCTGATCTGACGGACGAGCTGGGCATCGCGGGCGCGGCCGATGTCGCACCAGTTTCGGCGTCCGTTATTTGAGGAGCAGGTGATCCGCGGTGCCTGACTGCCGTAGCCTGGCTGCGCGGGCGCTGCTGAAGGTGCTGTGAGTGCGGCTACAAAGACAGAGGCCGCGATCAGGAGAAGTTTCGGTGTGCGTGTCAATCTTGCCTCTTTCGAGATGAAGAAGGTCGCTGGTAAGCGGGCCCGATGGAAGGAGGTGCTTGTTGGCAAGATGAGGATATTCCGGCGGCAGTTGCTTGTCGAGTAGATTGAGTTTAAGGAAGATGAAAATGGCCGTCCTCTTTTCAGAGAACGGCCGTTGGGGTGATGGAGCCGGTGAATTAGAGGACGCCGGCTGGTTTGGGGTTCTTGGGATCGAACTTGGCGATCTGAACTCTTTCGGCAAGACCGATCTTCGAGAGGAACCAGATGCCGTAGTAGTTGATGTCGAACTCGTACCAGGTGAGGCCGTGGCGCGCGCTGACCGGGTGGGCGTGGTGGTTGTTGTGCCAGCCTTCGCCGCCGGTGAGCAGAGCGACCCACCAGTTGTTGCGGGAGTCGTCCTTGGTCTCAAAGCGGCGCTTGCCCCAGAGGTGAGTCGCGGAGTTGACCAGCCAGGTGGCGTGGAGGCCGATGGTGACGCGGAGGAAGGTTCCCCAGAGAACCATGCCGATTGCGCCGATGATGGCGTGGCCTGCAGGTGCGAGAGCTGCGCCGAGGGCGAGTTGGACGAGGCCGCTGATGACCAGGGGGATCCAGTGATATTTGCTGAGCCAGACGTGGACGCGGTCCTTGGTGAGGTCGGGGGCGTAACGGCCGAGGAGGGCGGTCTCGGAGTGGAGAGCGCGGCCAGAGAGGATCCATCCGGCGTGTGCCCACCAGGTGCCGTCGTGCGGAGTGTGGGGGTCGCCTTCGTGGTCGGAGTTCTGATGATGGACGCGGTGGGTGGCGACCCAGAAGATGGGTCCGCCCTCAAGCGCGAGGCAGCCGCACATGGTGACGAAGTACTCGACCCACTTGGGGGTCTTGTAGCCGCGATGGGTGAGCAGGCGATGGTAAGCCATGCCGATGCCGACGTTGATGGCGAAGAAGTAGGTGATGACGAAGGCGGCGAGATTTTTCCAGGAGAAGAAGAAGAGGGCGACGATGGCTCCGACGTGAAAGATCCCCATGGCGATGGTGGTGATCCAGTTGATGCGGCCCTGCTGGTGCTCGCGGCCCATACGGAGGTCCTGCTTGATCTTCTGGGTGACTTCGGCGACGACCGGGACGACGGTGGCCAGCTTGGGTGCGGTCTTTACCGGGGCTTCTTCGATCTCGATGGTGCTCAGAGGAGTCATGTTTTTCGCTTATCCTTTTACTGCTTACTGCTGAATTAACGCTAGCAGGGCTGAAGAACGAGTGGTGTAAGACTTTTGTAATGCTCCCCAAAGGTGTTAGTTGGGCCGGTAAAACTTTTGTAATGCCACTGAAAGATGAAGTTGGTAGGGTGTAACGATGATCTTTTCGAGTCGGATGATGGTGTTGTTGGTGGTGTCGGGATCGGTTGCGGCATTGGGGCAGGCGATTGATCTGCCGACGAGCAAACAGATTGTGCGACCGGTGCCGGGGAGTCCGCAGCGGCTGAACAGCCTGCCGATGTCGATGGCGGTGTCGCCCGATGCGCGCTATGTGGTGACGGTGAATGCAGGGTATGGGACGTTCGAGTCCAACTATATGCAGTCGCTGGCGGTGCTGGATACGCGGACGGGAGCGGTGACGGATTTTCCCGAGGCAGACACGGGTTCGCGGGCGAAGCAGACGCTGTACTCAGGACTCGCATTCAGCCGAGACGGCAGGCATATCTACGCGAGTATGGGGTCGGAGGCCGATCCGCTGGGGACCGCGAGCGGCGATACCGGCAGCGGAGTGGTGGTGTATGGGTTCAGCTCTGCGGACGGGAAGATTACGCGGGAACGGATGATGAAGATTCCGCTGCAGCAATTGGCCGCAGGGCGGAAGACGATGCTGATCGGCGGGAAAGAGGGGGATAAGGGTGTGCCGTTTCCGGCGGCGATCGCGGTGATGGGCACGGCGGGTGCGGAGAAGCTGCTGGTTGCGGGCAATCTGTCGGACGATGTGTTGTTGATGGATGCGAGCACGGGGATGATTGAAAAAAGATTTGATCTTTCCGAGAACGATGCGGTGCCCTCGACTTATCCGGTGGCGCTAAGCGTTTCGAAGGATGGGGCGCGGGCGTTTGTGGCGCTGTGGAATGCGAGCGAGGTGGTGGAGCTGGACTTGAAGAAAGGTACTGTGGGGCGGAAGCTGGCTTTGCTGAAGCCGGAGAACGCCGTGGCGCCGGGGACGCATCCCTGTGCGCTCGAGATTTCGGGCGATGGGAAGACGATGTATGTTGCGCTGGCGAATCGGGACGCTGTGGCGGCAGTGAATGTTGGGGCCGACCAATTTTCAGTGAAGGGATACTTCGATACGCGGCTGCCGCAGCAGAGCTACTTTGGCGCGGAGCCTGAGGCGCTGGCGCTGTCGCCGGATGGGTCGCGATTGTATGTGGCGAATGCGATCTCGGATGCGATTGCAGTGATGGATACGACGAAGCTGACGGCGAAGGCGGCGAAGGAGGGCATGGTGGAGCCGATCGGGTTTCTGCCGACGGAGTGGATGCCGATGGCTATGGGCTATACCGGAGGCAAACTGTATGTTGCTACGGCGAAGGGAAAGGGGACGGGGCCGAATAATTTTCCCCAACGCCAGGTGCCTGGACAGCACGGCAGACAGGGCAGCTCCACTTATATTGGGACGCTGCTGTATGGTTCGCTGGCGGTGCTGGATGTGAAGGGGATGGAGCAGGAATTGCCCAAGTGGACGGCCGAGGTGCTGGAGTCGAACCGGATGAAGGCGGCGGAGGAGAAGATCCAATTTGCGGACGGCAGACCGGATCACATCAAGCATGTGATCTACATCATTAAAGAGAACCGGACCTACGACCAGATCCTCGGCGATCTCGCGCAGAATGGAAAGCCGGTGGGGAACGGCGATCCGAGTCTGGCGATGTATGGCGCGGACGTTACGCCGAATGAGCATAAGCTGGCGCTGCAGTTTGGGGTGCTGGATAATTTTTATGATTCGGGTGAAGTGTCGGGCGACGGGCATGTGTGGTCGACGGCGGCGATCGGCACGGACTATCTGGAGAAGACGTGGGAGCAGAACTATCGCGGAGGCCAACGGACATACGACTTTGAGGGCGTGGTGGCGCAGGGATATCCGATTCTGCAGAAGATTCCGGATGTGAATGAACCGGCGAGCGGATATCTGTGGGGCAATATGGCTCGGCATGGGAAGACGTATTACCACTTTGGCGAGTACATCTCTTCGACGTTCTGCGATGTGAAGAAGAGTGGGAGTTCGCAGGAAGGGCCGCTGCTGGAAGGGCTGCAGTGCGAGCAGAAGGCGGTCAAACCAGGTGATGCGTTTCCAGAGGAATGGGGCGGCGGAGTCAACAAGTGGCCGTGGCCTATTCCCCGGCTGGCGAAGAACGTGCCGACGAAGCTGGAGTTGGTGGGACATTATGCTCCAGAGTCTCCGGACTTCAATCTGAGGGTTCCTGATCAGATCCGGGCGGAGGTCATGCTGAAGCATCTGAAGGGATGGATCGCTGACCGCGAGGCAGGCAATGATACGATGCCGAACTTCATTGTGATGCGGCTGGGGAACGATCATACGGCGGGCACGACTCCTGGAGGACCGACACCGAAGTCTTCGGTTGCGGATAATGATCTGGCGCTCGGACGGATGATCGAGGCGGTGTCGCACTCGGCGTACTGGGACGATACGGCGTTCTTCCTTTTGGAAGACGATGCGCAGAATGGAGCCGATCACGTGGATGCGCACCGCAGCGTGGCGCTGGTGGTGAGTAAGTATTCGCCACGTGCAACCGATGGGGGGCCATTGGTGGATAATAGGTTTTATTCGACGGTGAGCGTGGTGCGGACGATGGAGACGCTGCTTGGAGTTCCGCCGATGAATAATAATGATGCGTTCAGCTCGATGATAAGCACGGTGTTTACCGGGGCGGGGGACCAGGCGCCGTATTCGGCGGACTATGCGAATAGGGAGAATGGGCTGATCTATACGGCTAACCCGAGGACGGCTCCGGGAGCGAGGGAGAGTTCGAAGATGGACTTTACGCATGAGGACCGGGCCGATCCGGCGAAACTGAACGTTATCCTATGGAAGGACGCGATGGGCGAGCGGCCGGTTCCGGCGCTGCTGCTGGAGAAGAGGAAGAAGTCCAAAAAGGACGATGATGACGACTAGCGTTGCGCCGTTTCGGTTGAAGCCGTGGTTCAGTGAGCGAGTGTGGGGGAAGAAAGATCTGCGGCCGTGGTATGCCGATACAGGGACGACGGAGTTGGTGGGTGAGGCGTGGCTGACGGGGCCCCAATGTGTAGTGGAGACGGGCCCGTTTGCAGGGCGGACGCTGGCTTCTCTTGCGCTGGAGTTGGGCGGGGAGTTTCCGCTGCTGGTGAAGCTGCTGTTTCCCGCGGAGAAGCTGTCGGTGCAGGTGCATCCAGATGATGCGCAGGCGCAGGCATTGGGCGAGACGCGAGGGAAGACAGAGTGCTGGTATGTACTCGAGGCCGAGCCGGGGGCGGCGGTCGCGCTTGGGTTGAAGGATGGGGTGGGCGTTGGTGATATAAAGGCCGCTATCGCTGCCGGCACGATGGAAGAATTGATAGAGTGGGTGCCGGTGTCGGTGGGGGATATGTTGTTTGTCGATGCAGGGACGGTGCATGCGATCGGGCCTGGGGTCGTGTTGCTGGAGACTCAGCAGACGAGTGACGTGACCTATCGGCTGTATGACTACGGGCGGCCCAGGGAACTGCATCTGGAGAAGGGCCTGCAGGTGATCAGGCCGAAAACTGCGGCAGGTAAGGTGGCGGCGAAGGTGATGGATGGCTTTACGCGGTTGATTGAGCAGAAATATTTCGTGGTAGACCGATTTGATTTTGGCGAGGTGACAGAGGCTAGTGTTTCGTTCGACGGGCCGGGTTGTCTGGTTGGATTGGCCGGTAGAGCGGTCGTTTCTACTGCGGGGGGTGAGGTGGTGTTGAATCCTGGGCAGGCAGTGGTTGTGCCGATGGGAGACGATGGCGCGATCGTCGATACGGATACTGGGGTTTCGTTTCTGCGGTGCGTGGCTCCTTTTTAGAGGGCGGTGTGGTGATGAAGAAAGTTTTGTCGAAGCATGTGGCGCTGCTGCGAGGGATCAATGTTGGCGGCAAGAACATGCTGCCGATGAAGGATCTGGCGGCGATGTTCGCTAAGGCCGGATGTGCTGATGTGACGACCTATATTCAGAGTGGAAATGTTGTTTTTTGTGCAGACGATAAGGTGGTCGCGGGGTTGTGTGCAGGGATCGCTAAGCAGGTGGAGGCTCGGTTTGGGCTGCGGGTACCGGTAGTGTTGCGAACCGCTGCGGAGATCGACGCGGTGATCCGGGCGAATCCGTTCTTGAAGGCTGGGATCGATGAGGAGACGCTGCATGTTTGTTTTCTGGCGGACCGGCCAGGAAAAGATTTGGTGGCAGGGCTTGATCGAGGACGGTCGACGCCGGATGCGTTCGCCGTGGTGGGGCGGGAGATTTATATGCAGCTGGTGAATGGGGTGGCACGGACGAAGCTGACGAATACTTATTTTGATTCGAAGCTGAAGACCGTGAGCACGATGCGGAACTGGCGGACGGTCTTGAAGCTGGCGGAGATGCTGGCGGAAGCATAGAGGTGTTTCCCGGCCAAGGGTCGCGAACGCAACCAAAGCAACCGCAAAATGCGCGGTCGAGGCCGGGAAGAGTTTTGGGTAGCGAAGCGGATTTCTCCACGGAGCGGCTCACGATGACACGTGAGCCGCTCCGGTCAAAATGACGATTTCTTTGGTGGGTAAGAGAGCAGACATCGGCACGCAAACTGCAACCGCAAGTCCTTCGACTCTGTTGCTCGCAGAAGCGCGAGCAACTTTGCTCAGGATGACCACTATGGGGTAGAGACGCAGCGTTAGTTGAGGAAGACGCTTAGTTCGCTGGCGGCGTTGCGGAGCGGGGTGAGGAAGCGACTCTGCATCTCAAGGACGGAGAGGCGTGGGGCGTTGCCGCTGAGGTTGAGCGTGGCGACGACGCGGCCGGAGGAGGAGTAGACGGGGACGGCGATGGAGCGGAGGCCGACCTCGTACTCCTGATCGCAGATGGCGTAGCCGTTGCGGCGGATGTTGCGAAGCGCGAGGCGGAGTTTTTCCACCGAGGTGACGGTTCGGGTGGTGTGGGGGATGAGGTTGACCTTGGCGAGATATTGCTCGAGCTGTTCCGCAGGAAGATAGGCGAGGAGAATGCGGCCCATGCTGGTGCAGTAGGCGGGAAGACGGCTGCCGATGTGGAGGTCGACGGCCATGACGCGATTGACCTGGGTGCGGGCGATGTAGACGATGTCTTCGCCATCGAGGGTGGCGACGGAGAAGGACTCGCGGAGGGCGGCGGACATGCGCTCGAGGATGGGCTGGGCAGCGCTGGAGAGCGTGTTCGACGTGGTGTAGGTGTGGGAAAGAGTGAGCATGCGCGGGCGGAGGGAGTAGCGGGAGCCGTCCTCGGCGCCGGCGAAGCCGAGCTTGGTGAGGGTGTAGAGACAGCGGCGGACGGCGGCGCGGGAGAGGCCGGTTTTGATGCTGAGCTGAGAGATGGTCATCTGCGGAGACTGCTGGGTGAAGGCCTGGATGACGATGAGTCCGCGGGCGAGGGAGGTCATGAAGTTGGGGTCGCCCGTGTAGACGTCGAGAGCGGCGGCGGGCGTGGTTTTTGGGGTTGCCACTACGGTGGGGGGAGCGGCTGGGGGGAGGGGGTGGGCGGCGGTGAGGGCTCATGCGGGTTCCCTTTCCGTGGCGGTTGGCGAACAAGGATTGTTCGATAGACGGCCTATCAATACGATAAACGCACATCCCAATTGTCGCAAGGCCAGTGACGAGGATTTGATTTCACCGGCGGAGAAGGAGGTTCATTGCGCTGCGTTTTGTTTCCCTGGCGGGAAGAAGCGCGATACGAGACGGCGGTTGGTGACGATGGGTTGGCGGGTGATTAGCCGGTATATTCTTCTTCGTCGGTCTCGGCGATGGCGATGTCTGGAACCCAATGTTGCGCCATGCGATGGCCAACGGCGACTGCAGTCAGGCACAACACCACGGACAAAGCGATATTTGCCAGGGCCCTCCCCCACGCGCCGGAACGTACCAGATCGAAGGTTTGGAGACTGAAGGAGGAGAAGGTGGTGAATCCACCGCAGATTCCCACCATGACAAAGAGCCGGACGTTATCGGAGGCGGGGTATTTGCCGCTGTGCAGCGTGAGCGTGCCGAAATAGCCGATGACGAAGGAGCCGATCACGTTGATGAGAACGGTACCGATGGGAAAGCCAATACTAAGGTCGAATGAGAGCATTAGCTTGCCGATGGCGAAGCGCAAGAGCCCACCCAAAGCACTACCGACCGTAACCCAGAGATAAGACATCGTCTGCCCCGTTCTTCCTCTTATTTGAGGAGATCAAATTGGCAGAGGTCATCAGCCGGGTTATCCAGGCGGTTTTGGGAGACCTCATTCCCGTAACTCAATCGTACAACATGGCAACGGATCTCTTCGAACTCGTCTCGTAAGGATGAAACGTGCCCCAAGAACGGCCACTCCTCACATCGCGTAACGAGCCGTCAGCAAAAAAAAGGCAGCCGCCCCAATGAGCGCAGGCGGCTGGTGGATAAGACATCGACTGCGCGGTGAGACGCAGTCGTTGGCCGAACGAGGAGCGCCCTGTTCGACCAAGGAAAGAGTAGAGCGGACGGGGAAGAAGATTGTCATGGCGTTGTCAGGGGAGGGTCAATTGCTTGCATTACTTGACGGGTCTGGATGACTGCCGGGGCGATGCCAAGCCACTTCGTGCTGCGCGAAATCATTCAGGTATGGGTTAAAGCAAGAGGGCGACTGCGGATGCAATCGCCCTCTGGTCGAACCGTGCCCTTACTGGATGGTAACGGATAGGTTATTGGAACTCCCGGAGCCCGGGTTCTGGCTGCTGAGTGTGATGGTTTGCGCGCTGGCAAGATCGGATGCGGGGATCGCGACCTGCAGATGAGCGTTATCGATGAAGGTGGTTGTACGGGACGATCCGTTCCACTGGACCACCGCTCCGGGGAGGAACCCGGTGCCTGTGATCGTGAGGTACAGATTGCCGCTGCCGGCCGTGATGGTGCTTTGACTTGCGCTGGTGAGGACTGGGACAGCATTCACGGCAGATTCCGCAGGAAGCACGAACGGCCCGCGGATGAGGAAGATCTGAGGCGTCTGCGAGTTTGCCGTGTTGGGCACCACGTAGGCCAGGCCATCCTGGCCGAAACGGGTTCCGGTCAGCGCCGAGACGGAATTTCCCGGTAGCTGGATCTGTTGTTCGAGCGTAAAGTGCTGGGTGTCGAACCGCTCGAGGTAATAAGCCGCCGTGCCGGCATCGTTGACGCCGATCACGAAGGCTTTGGATTCCGCCTGGTACGGGATTACGCCTCCTCCGACGAGACTGTTTGAGTACAGTCCGTTTCCGAGAGGAAGCACGGCGACCTGGGAGGGCGGAGTTGTGGTGGGATTGGCAATGCCGCCACCTGAACCGAAGACAAGGCCGCCTTCGAGAGCGAACTTCCCGCCAAATCCGCCCATCCCGTCGAGCGTGGTGCCATCGATCTGCGTGGCCCCGGTCGAATCGATGCTGTTGCGGTAAAACTCAGCGCCGCTGGACTGGGCATCGTACGTATAGAAGTGAGTCGCATCGGCAAACACCGGATAATTACCGTTGGCAAATTTACTGCGGAAGGTTCCCGTGGTGCCGGTGATATCGAAGATGCCAACTCCGCCCGTCTCCAACGCAATGCTGGAATCCGAACCTGGAATCGTGGCTATACTTTTCGCAGCGACATCGCCATTGCCGAAGACCGAGGTTTGGTATATCGGAACAGTGAGGTCGAGCGTCTGGGTGAGAAGGTTGAAGCGACCCAGGCTCTTGGCTCCGCTGAGTCCGATGAAGAGGTAGTTGCCATCGCTGGTTTCAGAGAGCAGGTTTGGCTCGCTGCCTACTTGAATTGGTGAGCCCACGCTTCCGCTCGCCGGGTCAATGACAACCACACTATTGCCGGAGATGGACGTCGACGTGCTAGGCAGTACGGCATACAGCTTCCGGGTGAAGGGATCGAAGCTGATTGCGTTGGCCGGCACATTCAGCAATTGGTAGATGTGCAAGGGTAGCGCGGCAGCTTGTCCTCCCCCTGGTGCAGGTGTGGTGACCGAGACCTGAGCCCAACCGAGTTGCTGGATTAGCGAAGAGTCGACGGTTGCAGTCATCTGGCCGCCGCTCACAAATGTGGTTGGCAGGCTCTGTCCGTTCCACATCACAGTGGAGCCGGAGGTGAAGCCGGTTCCGTCCACGGTCAGAATCGTCGTTGAGCTGCCGGCTGCGATTAGCGCGGGAGATAGTTGTGTGACGCTGGGCGATGCGTTGAAAGCGTTGCCCGTCACGGTCGTGCTCGCGGTCGTCTGGTTGTTGGAGGAGACGGGATCGAAGCTGACCGAGGACGTGCTTGCGGTCATTCCGAGTGTGCCCGAGGTGGTTGGGGTAATCGAGATCGTGACGCTGGCCGAGCTGCCGTTCGCGATCGTACCGAGATCGCAGATGAGCACGCTGTCTCCGCTGCAGGTGCCTTGCGTTGGAGTAACGGTTCCATTGATTGCAGAGGCCGGCAGCACCGTGTTGAGGGTTGCTCCCTGCGCGGAGTTTTGGCCAAGGTTCGCCACCTGCACGGTGTAAGTGAACGCAGTGCCTGTGGATGCTGTCGCTGGAGCCAGGATGCTGACTGCCAGGTCTGCCGGTGAACTGGAGGTGTCCTTCACGATCGGTCCATGCAATACGTAAAGCTGCGATGCGGTGTGGAAGGCGAGACCGTCTTGGCCCCAGCGAATGAGGTCCGCCGGATTTGAATTGAAGGAGCCGGCGGGGTAGGAGCCGATGCCGGTGACGGGAAGGCTCCCGACCGGATTGAAGGTGGTCTCGTCGAAGGCCAGGAGCTGACTTGTGTTCACTAGTACGGAAGAAGGAACAATCCAGGCGCGGCCAAGCGTTGAGTCGGAGACGATCGGCCCTGAGACTGCGACCGGCGTGTTGGACGAGGAGCCTGTCGTTGAGAACTGGCCGAGCTGACTACCGGTAGTTGCATCGACGACAGTGCCGGACGGAAGATAGAGACGGGCGTTGTCGTACTGCACCGTGGTGCCGCTCCCGTTGCCCAGTTGCTTCGCGGCCGTTACGCCGGTTGCATCGACGGTGAGACTGTACAGGTAGGGGCTTACTGTATAAGCGCTTAGATAGAGGGTCGAGGCGGAGCTGCCAAACGCAAGGCCGCCCTGGTTCTGATTGAAGTAGATGTTGAGGCCTGAGCTGGTTTTGGCGCGTGCTACTCCGGAGTCGAAGATCGTCACGATCCCGTTGTTGCCATAGACCGCAACGGAGTTTGGCTGGCCCGGAAGGACTGCCAGGCCTTCTGCTACGTACGGAGCGTTGTAGATTCCCGGTCCGCCGCCCAAAGAGAACTGCATCCCGGCAGTAGCCGTGGTCAGGTTTACCTGACGAACTGATCCCGCGCCGTTGAGGCCGACGAAGAGTTGGGTGCCGTCGCTGGAGAGAGCGATGCGAGTTGGCTCGCTGCCAACGAAGATTGTTTTGATGATAATGCCCGAGTTGGGGTCGATGCCTGCGATGGTGTTACCCAGGCCCTCGCCCGCTGACCCTGCGACGGAGGCGTAGATGAGGCCATCGACGGCGTTATAGACGATGTCGTTGATGGGCAGCGCCAAATAGGTTGTAAACGGCTGCGGCGGCGGGTTTTTCCCTTGCGCCTCCGGCGTTGAAACCTGGATGCTGGCCTGCGCGAAGCCTGAGATCAATGCGGCCGGAACGATAGCTGTCAGTTGCCTGGAGTTGACGTAGGTCGTAGCGAGCGCTGTGGTGTTCCATTGAACGACGGAGTCCGCGAAGAAGCCGCTTCCGGAGACGGTGATCTTCGTGTCGGGGCTTCCGGCGACGGCAGAGTTCGGTGAAATGCTCAGGGTCAAAGCGGGCGTCGCTACCATCACCGTTCCGGCGTTCGACTGGACGACCGGTGAGCCGGGATTACTTACGACGATCTGGATTGAGCCTGCGGACGTAAAGAAACTGGATGGAACGGAGACCGTGATATTCGTGCTGCTCTGAGTGGTTACCGGAACGAACTGGCCATTGGCTTGAACCGTCGCATTCGCGGCGAAACCGCTTCCGGAGATGCTGACCGACGTTGGTACAGTTGAGGAGGCGTTGACTGCCACGCTCGAAGGGCTGACGTAGAGGATCGTGGGCACGGTTGCGGCGATCACCAACTCGGTGGGGGTTGTGGTGCTGCCGCCCGGCCCGGGATTGTTGATCGTGATCTGCCCCAAGCCGTAGCTCTGGAGGTCCGCAGCGGTCAGCGCTACCGTCAACGTTGTGCCGTTAACGAAGGTCGTAGCCCGCGCTGCGCCGTTCCACATGACGACCGAGTTTGCTTCAAAGCCACTGCCGTTCACCGTTACGGTAGCGGCCGCGCCCTGAGCAACCATCTTGGGGGAAAGGCCAGTAAGTACTGGCGTCGGGCTTGTGATCGAGAAGCTCGCGGCCGCAGAGTCGCCTCCTCCCGGCGTGGGGTTCGAGGCGATAAAGCTTGCTATCTGTCCAGCGGCCAGCGCAGAGGCGGGCACGGTTACCTGCAGGCTCGTAGCGCTCACGTAATTCGTCTGCAGCGCCGCTCCATTCAGAGTCGCGGCGGTGGATGAGATATAGCCTGTCCCAGTCAACGTCAAGGTCTGCGAAGGGGAGCCCGCAACGACGCTTCCCGGGGAGACGGAGGATATGGTCGGAGCCGGATTCAGAGCAGGGGTTGGCGGGGTCGGGGTCGGCGTTGGAGTTGTGGTCGGGTTGGAACCGCCGCTGCAACCAGAGAGCAAGGAAAGAGAAAGAATCAAACTTACCAGGGGCAGAAAGCTACGGCGCACAAGTCCTCCAAGGACAAACCAATCGTTCCCGGGAACGACCAGTGAAGGTGCTTGTACCTGTAGACAGGCAAACCAAGACTCCTTGACCGCTCTACTTTACCCGGAAGCTCTCCCATAGTAGCGGTCAACCCGAAAGCTGGCTAGAAGAAAATTTCCTTTTTTGAATTAGTACTGCGCTACTGGTGAGCGGTCTATACGTATAACTCAAAAGTTGTATTGTCACAAATTGAATAAGCCCACGATGGAAATCGCGGGCTTATCGAGAGACACAACAAAAAAGTTGGTGGGTTACCGTTAGAAGGGGATGTCGTCGTCGGTGATGCCCACGTCGGCATAGTCGGATTGGCTGGCGGGGGTGCGCTGGTCGTAGCTGGTGGAGCTGGACTTCGAGTATCCGCCTGCGGAGGCGCCTTCGCCGCCGGGTTTGCCGCCGAGCAGCGTGAGTTCGTTGCAGAGAATCTCGGTCTTGTACTTCTTTTCGCCGCTGGTCTTGTCGTCCCAGGAGCGGGTCTGGATCTTGCCCTCGATGAGGAGCTGGGTGCCCTTCTTGACGTAGTCGCGAACGACCTCTGCGGTGCGCTGGAAGCAGACGATATTGTGCCACTCGGTCTTGTCGGCCCAGTTGCCCTGAGCGTCCTTCTGCCGGTCGGCGGTGGCGAGAGAGAAGCTGGCGACGGTCATGCCGCCGGCGGTGGAACGAATCTCGGGGTCTTTGCCGACGTTGCCGAGAAGGAAGACTTTGTTGACGCCTTTTGCCATTTTTGATGCTCCGATTATTGCGGGTTTTGAAGGATGAGGATAGCAGATACGCGATTGTGGAGGGGGGTGGGCCGGTTGGGTTAGCGGCGGCGGTCGCCGATGAGCTTGAGCGCGGCGAGCAACAGGGTGAGGAAGCCGGTGGGGAGGCAGCCCATCGCCAGCATCAGCGAGAGCCAGCCGAGGTTGGTGTGTGGACCCTGACGCGTGACGCCGCCGAAGCTGGTGAAGATGAGCGCGGCGGCGATGACTCCGGTGCCGAAGATGAGAAGACCGGTGCGGAGGAGCTTGCGGGTGTCTGGCTGCATAAGCAAGGCGCTAGCGGTAGGCAGCGAGCATGGCGTAGACGATGACGCCGCTGACCGAAACGTAGAGCCAGATGGGATACGTCCAGCGCGCGAGACGGCGATGCGCGGGGAAGCGTCCGGTAAGCGAAAGGAAAAAGGTGATCAGGATCATCGGCAGGCAGATGATGGCGAGAAGGATGTGCGGCGTCAGCAGGAGCCAGAGATAGATGAAGCGGGCGGTGGGGTAGGCCCCGGGGAAGAGCATGTCGCCGTGCAGGACGTGGTTGACGATGTAGGCGACGAGAAAGACGCTCGAAACGATGAACGCGCCGAACATGCTGTTGCGATGCTTGATGATCTCGCGGCGACGGATGTAGCGAAAGCCAATGACCAGGAAGATTGCGCAGAGTGCGTTGAGGACGGCGTCGAGCGCGGGAAGAAAGGCGAGGCGCGTGCCGGCGACGTCGACTGGAGGATGGTAGTAGACCAGCCAGGCGAGGAAGAGCGAGGCGACTGCGCTGATGCCGATGATGGTGGCGATGATCGAGGGCGGGGTGCGAAGGTTCGTGCTGGGTGCGGTGGCTTGCATTAGAAGAAGAGGCGTCCTTTGGCGTCGAGCATCATTGCGGCTAAGAGAAGTGGAAGGTAGATGATGGAGGCGTGGAGGAGATTGCGCGCGGCGCGGCGCGAGGCTTCGGAGTTGGGATCGCGCACGATGCGGGCGAAGCGGATGGTGTACCAGAGGTAGCCGAGTCCGAGGATGGTTGCGGCGACGGCGTAGAGGGAGCCGGTGACGTGCAGCGTGGCGGGCCAGAGGCTAACGGGGATCATGACCGCGGCGTAGAAGAGGGCCTGGACGACGGTGCTCAGCGCGGCGTATTGCGTGTTGGGCAGGTTGGGCGTGAGGCGGATGCCGCCGCGGGTGTAGTCTTCGCGGTACATCCAGCCGATGGCCATGAAGTGCGGGAACTGCCAGACGAAGAGGATGGCGAAGAGCGCGACGCCGGGCCACTCGATGACGCCGCGGGCGGCAGTCCAGCCGATCAGCGGCGGGAGCGCTCCGGGGAAGGCGCCGATGAAGGTGTTGATGGTGGTGACGCGCTTGAGCGGTGTGTAGATGGCGACGTAGCCGATGGCAGTGAGGAGCGTGAGGGTTCCGGTGAGCAGGTTGGTGGTGTAGGCGAGGTACGCGGAACCGACGAAGGTGGCCGCGAAGCCGAGGACAAGGCCGTGGGTGAGCGAGATGCGGCCGGCGGCCATGGGCCGGTCGGCGGTGCGGCGCATGAGGGCGTCGGTCTTGCGCTCGAGGGCTTGATTCAACGCGCTGCTGCCGCAGGTGACGACGGTGATTCCGATGAGAGCTTGCAGGAGACCGGCCTGGAAGGGGCTGATGCCGCTCTGCAGGCTGCCGAGGTAGAAGCCGGCTCCGGCGGTGATGATGACCATGGTGGAGATGCGGACTTTGAAGAGCGTCGCGTAGTCGGCGAGGAGCGTGTGGGGCCTCGCGGGTGCTAGGACGTGATCGGTTGTCGCAGAGGTGGCCACGGAGTAAGGATATCGCGTTTGCGGGTGCGGCGACGGGCTGGGAATGGTTGCTGAAAAATCCGTTTTGCTTAAGGGCACGGCTTCAGCCATGCCGAAAGTGCTTTGTTCGCAACGCGGCTTTAGCCGCTGAGGTCTGCTTTTTATTTCACGAGGCACTTTTCAGCACCCTCTCGAGGCCGCGGCTTTGGGCGCTATTCGGCTGGCTGATTTCCTATTCTGCTATTCGCCGTGTTTGCCTTCACCGGTTTCGGCTTGCTTGGTTTGGGGGCGGAGGAGCGGGAAGAGGATGACGTCGCGGATGGATTTGGAGTTGGTGAGGAGCATGGTGAGGCGGTCGATGCCGATGCCTTCGCCGGCCGTGGGAGGGAGGCCGTAGCCGAGGGCGCGGACGTAGTCCTCGTCCATCTGATGGGCTTCGTGGTCGCCGCGTTCTTTTTCGGTCATCTGCTGCTCGAAGCGGGCGCGTTGGTCGTCGGGGTCGTTGAGCTCGGAGAAGGCGTTGCCAACTTCGAAGCCGCCGATGTAGAACTCGAAACGCTCGACCCAGTCGGGTTCATTGGGTTTTTTCTTGGAGAGCGGTGAGACGGCCAGGGGGAAGTCGTAGATGATGGTGGGTTGGATGAGGTGAGGCTCGGCCAGCAGTTCGAATAACTCGGCGATCGACTTTCCAAGAGGATAGTTTTCTGTCCCCGTGAAGTAAATCAACCCTTCAACTATTGCAAGAGATTTTCTAACTATCAACTGAGAATCAACGAGTTGTCGTAGACCCTCCGGACCGTGTGCATGAGCCATTGACTGGAAACTTGGAGCTGCGGCTACACCTGCCAGGAAGTAATCTCTAAGCGCCTCGAGATGCGGTTTGAATTTTTGCACGTCACTAAAGGATTCAACGCTTGGTCTTTCGCCCGCACTCTCTGGCCAGAATTTGATGATGGCTTCGCGCATCGAGAGCTTCGTCCACTTACCCAGGTCGATCTCGTTGCCATTGAAGTGGGTAATGCAGGTACCGTTGACTTGTTTTGCGATGAAGATGATGAGTTCTTCGCTGAGCTTCATCAGGTCGTGGTAGTTGGCGTAGGCCTGGTAGAACTCGAGCATGGTGAACTCGGGGTTGTGCTTCGTGCTGATGCCTTCGTTGCGGAAGTTGCGGTTGATCTCGTAGACGCGGTCGAGGCCGCCTACCACTAATCGCTTCAAGTAAAGCTCGGGGGCGATGCGCAGGAACAGGTCCATGTCGAGCGCGTTGTGGTGCGTGGTGAAGGGCTGGGCCGCGGCTCCGCCGGCAACCTGGTGCATCATGGGCGTTTCGACTTCGAGGTAGCCCCGACGGTCGAAGAAGGTGCGAATGGCGCGGAGGATGGCGGCGCGTTTGACGAAGACCTCGCGCACGTTTGGGGTTTCGGGTTCGACGGGTTCTGGTGCCGATACCGGTTTTACGGTTTCGGCCTCTGCTGCTTCGGTCGGTGTTGCGGGCGTTTGAGGTGCCGCAGCCTTTGTGGCGCCGGTGTTCATGAAGAGGTCGACGTAGCGCTGGCGGTAGCGGAGTTCGGTGTCTTCGAGGCCGTGGTACTTGTCGGGCAGGGCGAGCATGGCCTTGGCGAGGAAGGTGATGGCGGGGTGGTCGCCGACTTTGGCGACGTGCACGGTAAGCTCGCCGGTGCGGGTGCGGAAGAGATGGCCGCGGACGCCGATGTGGTCGCCGAGGTCGAGGAGCTTATAGAGGGCGAAGGCGTTTTCGCCGACGTCGTCCTTGCGGACGTAGATCTGGAAGCGCTGGCCACCCTGCTGGAGCTGCGCGAAGCCGGCCTTGCCCTGGACGCGGATGGCCATGATGCGGCCGGCGATCGAGATCTCGATGGGATGGGGCGCGGATTCGATCTCTTCGGCTGTGAGACAGTCGTAGGCGTGGCGCAGCTCGGGGATGGTGTGGGTGGCGGCGTAGCTGTTGGGGTAGGCGGCTTCGGCGAGGGTGAGGCCGGGGAGCTGGGCTGTCTCGTTCATTGCAACAACGAGGGCAGCGATCTGCGCGAGCTTGTCGCGGCGCTGCTGGTAGAGATTTTTTTCGAACTCGGACTCGTACACGAGGGTTCCTTGGCGTTAGGGTTGAGATTTCAGTATAGCGGCGGTGAATGCTTGTGACCGGGTGATGCTGTGCGTGGTGTAATGGTGCTGCTATGGCGGATGATGGAGCAGGGAACGACGACAAGGCGACGGGTGGCGGCGGCAAAGGTGCGCTGGGCGAGCTGGTGAAGGCGGAGTCGATGATTCAGCTGGCGATTGCGCTGCCCGCTGGGTGTGTGATCGGCTGGCTGGTGGGGAGCTGGCTCGACCGGCACTTTCATCAAAGCTGGATTTCGATTGTGGGGATTTTGCTGGGGGCGTTGGCGGGGTTCGTGCAGATCTTCAGGACGGCTTCGCGGTACATCAAGCGTGGCTGACGGAGCGAACGAGGGTGAATTTTTGAAAACGATGGACAGCTTCACCGATGCGGACTTCAGGCGAACGATGTGGAGTGCGCTGCGGCTGATGGCGGTGATTACGGTGGTGGCGGCTCCGCTGGTGTGGTGGAAGATGGGGTGGCAATCTGCGGTGCTGCTGCTGGTGGGCGCGTTGATCTCGGGGTCAGGGTTGTATGAGTGGCTGCGTTTGATGACGGCGGTGATGGTGCGGATGGATGAGGGCGGAAAGGCGCGGCCGATGGGGATGGTGCTCGCGGGGTTCTTCCTGCGGCTGGGGCTGACCGTGGTGCTGCTTTATGTTAGCCTTAAGGTACTGAATGGTTCGGTCTATGCGCTTGCCGCTGGCCTCGCTCTGGGTGTGTTTGCCTTGACGGTTGAGGGCTTGAGGCTGATGAAGGCGTGGACGGTTTAGACCGAGCGTTCGGGATTCTAAGTGCAACTGCCAGAACAAAGACTTCGTTTATTTTTTCTATATGCCAACACAATTATTTCTCACCCGAATACTGAACGAGCACTTTGCCGCGCCTGTGACGGCGTTTCTGAATGCTTTGCACGTGCACCCAGCCTCGCCCGAAGCGCCCATTACCAATGCGTTTGCGATGGAGTTGCTGGTGTTTGTGGTGCTTATCGCCTACTTCGTTGCGGTGCGGTTGACGCTAAGCGTGGAGAGGCCGGCACCGGTACAGCACCTGGCAGAGATGACGCATGAGTTTGTGTCCGACCAGGGAGAGCAGATCATCGGGCACGGATATGAGCGGTTCGTCGGCTATCTGACTGCGCTATTCCTGTTCATTCTGCTCAGCAATCTTCTGGGATTGATTCCTGGGCTGCAGTCGCCCACCGCGAACGTAGTGGTTCCGCTTGGTTTTGCGCTGGTGACGTTTATTTACTACCACTACCATGGCGCGCGGGAGAACGGCTTTGCGTACGTCAAGCAGTTTCTGGGGCCGGTGTGGTGGCTGTATCCGTTGCTGCTGCCGATTGAGATCATTTCGCACTGCGCGCGCGTACTGTCGCTGACGGTTCGGTTGTACGCGAATATGTTTGCCGGGGACCTGTTGACCATCGCGTTCTTCTCGCTGGTGCCGATTGGTATTCCGCTGGTGTTTCTGGGACTGCACCTTGGTGTCGCCGTGATTCAGGCGTATGTGTTCTTTTTGCTGGCGGCGATTTATCTTTCGCTGGCAGTGGCGCACGACCATTGATGCTTCGCATTACTCAGGCATAAGAGCCTGAGCTATCGAGTTTCGCTGCGTTGGGGCCTCCTCTCGCAGTGCGCAACAACGCCGCATAGCGTGAGGGTGCCAGCACGGTGAGCATCAACCACCCACTGGCGGCGTATCTGACGGAGGCAGGAGTAACACAATGAAGAAGCTGCAATATCTGTTTATGTCGTTGGCCGCGATGCTGCTTGCAACGCCGGCTTTTGCTGCTGAGGCAGTCAACGGTGGTTCCCCTGCGGGGCAGTGGGTCCCACTTGCTGCCGGTCTGGGTATGGCCCTGGCTGCTGGCCTTTGCGGTCTTGGTCAGGGTAGGGCGACCGCTTCGGCTACCGAGGCTTTGGCACGCAACCCGGGTGCTCGTCCTGGAATCTTTATCTTCCTGATTCTCGGCCTCGCGTTTATCGAGTCGCTCGCGCTGTTTACGTTCGTCATCATCTTCCTGAAGGTTCAGCCCTAGTTCTTCGCTTTAGAGTTTGTTGCATGGAAAGCCTCCGCTGATTGCGGAGGCTTTTCTGTTTGTGAGTCCTGCCGGACGGGCCCACTGCGCGTGGGGCGGGCGTTCACACGCCTTTTTAACTGGTCTCGGTGAAATAGACAGCATCGGCCCGGCCGTTGGCCGGGATCATCCCTTCAAGACCGGTATACACGCCACGAAGTGGCCGCGCGAATCGGGGTCCCCGCAAACAGGTCTTAGTTTGCGGGGTGGCAAGCGGAGTAGGCCCGTCCGGCAGGACATGGCCTCTAAGATTACTTGATGTCGAAGTTGAGCTGGAGGCGGCAGCCTTCGGGATGAGCGGCACACTCCTGGCGGGCCTGTTCGATCAGGGTGGAGTGGCTGGCGTACTCGGCGAAGGATACAGCTCCGCTGGGCATGATGCCGAGGATCAGGGTAGCCATCGCGGCGAGTGCGAGACCGACAGCGGCGGGAACGCTGATGGGGCGAAGCTCATTGAGGCGGGCGCTCTCGGTACCGGGTTTGGTGTAGACGGCGGCCAGCAGGCGCAGATAGTAGAAGCAGGCGACGCCGCTGTTGAGCAGGCCGATGACTGCCAGCCACACGTTGCCGCCGTGGATGGCGGCCGTGAAGACGTAGAACTTGCCGAAGAAGCCGCCGGTGAACGGAATTCCGATTAAAGAAAGAAGGAAGAAGCTGAGCAGGGCTGCGAGGTAGGGGCGCTTTTGTCCGAGGCCGGTGTAGTCGTCGATGGTGCGGGCGCGCTCGTCGTAGCCGCTGATCTGGGTGATGACAGCGAAGGCTCCGACCTGCATGGCGGCGTAGGTGGCGGTGTAGAAGCAGGCGGCGGCGATGCCGTCGAAGGGGAAGGCCGTGAAGGCGACGAGCAGATAACCGGCGTGAGCGATCGACGAGTAGGCGAGCAGGCGCTTGACGTCGCGCTGGAGCAGGGCGCCGAGGTTGCCGATGGTCATCGACAGCGCGGCCAGAACCCACATGAGGATCGACCAGCGGTGCTGCATCTGGGGGAAGCCGGTGAAGGTGATGCGGAGAAGAACGGCGAAGGCAGCGGCCTTGGGCGCAGTGGACATGAGCCCGACGACGGGGGCGGGCGCGCCCTGGTAGACGTCAGGCGTCCAGACGTGGAAGGGAGCTGCGGAAACCTTGAAGCCGAGACCGATGAGGATGAGAGCGAGGGCCGTGAAGGCGAGGGCTGGAGTGGTAGTGGTCTCAAGGCCGTGGGCGATGGCGTAGATGTCGGTCGAGCCGGTGGCCCCGAAAGCAAGAGCGATGCCGTAGAGGAAGAATGCGGTGGCGAAGGAGCCGAGCAGGAAGTACTTAATGGAGGACTCGGAGCCCGTGGCCTGGCCCTTGCGGAAGCCGCAGAGGATATAGGTGGTGATCGAGGAGATTTCGAGGCCGATGAAGACCATGAGCAGTTCGACCGAGCAGGTCATGAGCATCATGCCGACGGCGCCGAAGCAAAGCAGGGCGAAGTACTCGCCCGCGTGGCTGGCGTTGCCTTCGAAGTAGTCGAGCGAGCCGAGGAGGGTGACGAGGACGACTGCTCCGATGACGTAGTGGAAGAGCACGGAGAAGGCGTCGACCTGAATGGTGTTGGAGAAAGCGTGGAGGGTGCCGAGGGAGACCTGGTACCAACTGGCGAAGAGGGCGGCGACGGTGCCGGCGATGGCCATCCAGCCGAGAGGTTTGCGGCTGGAGGCGGGCGCGAGGCAGGGCTCGGCCAGCATGATCAGGACGCCGGTGAGGGTGAGGATGAGTTCGGGAAGGAGGGCAAGGACGTTGGTGGACATTTACTTCTTGGCCTCCGTACCGTTCTTGGAATCCGCCTTAAGAGCTGGTTGAACCCAGACCGTTGAGATATTTCGAATCTTTGATTCCTTCTTTGTGGCATCGGCGGCTGCGGGGATCAAGTTGAGTCCGGCTGTATGGCCGGGTTTGATGTCCATGCCGAGGAGCTTGTCGTTCGACGCGGCTAGAACTGCCGGGGAGTCTGCCGTTGACGCAGGACGGCTGAGATTCGCAGGCGCGGGTTGGACTTGTTCGGACTCGCGTGCGAGGTAGGTACCGGCGGTGTCGATGGCGTGCATCCAGACGGGCGAGGCGACACCCATCAGGAGCATTAACGCAGCCATAGGCCACAGGGCGAGATGCTCACGGGCGTCGAGGTCCGGCGCTGGAACGTCGGCGGTGTTGTCGTTGAGGTCGCCGTAGAAGACGCGTTGGATCATCCAAAGCATGTAGGAGGCGGTGAAGATGACGCCGGTGGTTGCGAGGACGGTCCAGCGAGTGTGGTGGGTGACGGCGGACTGCATGCCACCGGTAAGGACAAGGAACTCGCCGACGAAGCCGTTGAGCATGGGCAGGCCAATGACCGAGAGCGTGGTGATGACGAAGAGGGTGACCATCCAGGGGAGTTTTGCGGCGAGGCCGCCGTAGTCGCGCATGTCGTAGGTGCCGTAGCGCTCGTAGAGGATGCCAAGCAGCATGAAGAGGGCTCCGCCGCCGATGCCTTCGTTGAGCGTGGCGTAGATGCCGCCATCGACGCCCGCGATGGTGAAGGTGAAGATGCCGAGGATGACGACGCTGACGTGGCCGAGGGTGCCGTAGGCGGCTAGTTGCTTCAGGTCTTTCTGGACCAGAGCGATGAGCGCGCCGTAGACGATGCCGACAGCGCCGAGAGCGATCATCAGCGGAGCAATGTGGCGCGACTGCTCAGGGAAGATGCTGAAGGAGAAGCGCAGGATGGAGTAGAGGCCAAGTTTGCCGATGAGAACCATGACTGCGGCGGTGGGGGCTTCGGCGACTGCATCGGAAAGCCAGCCATGGAAGGGGAAGACAGGGACCTTGACTGCGAAGGCGACAAGGAAGGCGAGTGAGGCCAGCCATAGGGCCGCGGAGTTGCCGGAGATACTGTGGGTGGCGGCGAGTTGCGCGAGGTCGGGGAGCTGGAAGGTGCCCGTGCTCGCGTAGACCCAGAGCATTCCGACGAGCAGGATGGCCGAGGGTATGAAGGTGTAGAGGAAGTATTTGATGGCAGCGCGGCGGCGGTTGACGGTGCGTCCGAAGGTGGCGATCAAAAGCGTCATTGGGACGAGCGACAGCTCCCAGAAGGCGTAGTAGAGGAAGAGGTCGAGCGAGACGAAGATGCCGAGCATCGCGACCTGCTGGAGCAGGAAGAGGATGTAGAAGAGCTTCTTGCGATCGCTGATGGTGTTCCAGGAGATGAGGACGCCGAGGGGGGCGAGGAAGCCGGTGAGCACCACCAGCCACATCGACAGGCCATCGGCGCCGAGGTGGTAGTGGATGGCGGGGGACGTGATCCAGCTGAGGTCTTGTTCGAACTGAAACGTGCCGGAGGCGACGGTGTAGTCGTAGTGGAAGGGAAGATGCAGCGTGAGGGCGAAGGTGACAAGGGTGACGGCGAGCGCGCCCCACTGCATCAACTTGCCCTTGTCCGGCAGTAAGGCCAGCAGGACCGCGCCCGCGAGCGGGACGAAGGTGATGATGGTCAGGATGGTGTGGTCTATGTTCATCGCGGGTTCATCGTTTCCTTTTGTGAAGCAAAAACAAAGCCTCGTGAAGCAGGAGCGTGTTTCTTTAGTGCAGCCAGACGGAACGGCCGAAGATCATGACGAGAAGAACGGCGGCGGCTCCAAGTGCGAGCCAGCCGGCGTAGGAGCGAATGTTGCCGGATTGGATGCGGCGGATGAGTGAGCTGAGGCCCCGGGTTGTCGCGCCTGCGGCTGCGCCGGAGCCATTGACGACGCCGCCGTCGATGAGGCCGCCGAGGAACAGCCGGGTGAACATCAGCAGTGGTGTGACGATCAGTGCGCTGTAGATTTCATCGATGTAGAACTTGTTTTCGACGAGGCGATAGAGAGCGGGGGCGCGGGCGGCGAGAGCAGCGGCGGTGCGAGGTTTCTTGTAGTAGAAGACGTAGGCGATGTAGAGACCTGCTAGGGCGGCCAGGACGGAGACGAAAGCTAGACCGAGTTCGAGACCGTGGCTGGTTGCGGTTGTGGCAACTTCGGCGGCGGCGGCATTGGCGAAGACGGGATCGAGGAAGTGTTCGATCTCGTTGTGACCCCACATGGCGGCGGGGATTCCGACCCATCCGCCGATAACGGAAAGTATGGCGAGGACCACGAGAGGCAAGAGCATGATCCCGGGGGATTCGTGGACGCCGTGCGCGTGGTTTTCTTCGGGGTCGGCGACCATGACGGCGTGACTGCCGGAGTAGGCGTGTACGGCTGCTCCGTGATCGTGAAGGTCCCCGTGTTCCTCAAAGTGCTCGGGGCCGAAAAAGGTCTTGAACCAGAGGCGGAACATGTAGAACGAGGTCATGCCGGCGGTGACGAGGCCGACAAGCCAGAGGAGCTTGCCGATGGGGTTGGCGGAGACGAAGGCCCGGTAGAGGATCTCGTCCTTCGAGAAGAAGCCGGCGAGGGGCGGGATGCCGGCGATGGCGAAGACGCCCATCGTCATCGTCCAGAATGTGATGGGGATGCGCTCGCGGAGGCCGCCCATCTTGCGCATGTCCTGCTCGCCGGAGAGGGCGTGGATGACGGAGCCCGCGGCGAGGAAGAGCAGAGCTTTGAAGAAGGCGTGGGTGAGGAGGTGGAAGATGCCGGCGGCGTAGGCACCGACTCCGCAGGCCAGGAACATGTAGCCGAGCTGCGAGACGGTGGAGTAGGCGAGGACGCGCTTGATGTCATGCTGCACCATGCCGATGCAGGCGGCGAAGATGGCCGTGGCGGCTCCGATGATCGCGACCACGCCGAGAGCATAGGGGCTGCGGTCAAACAACGTGTGGCAACGCGCAACCATGTAGATGCCGGCCGTGACCATCGTGGCGGCATGGATGAGCGCGGAGACGGGCGTGGGACCTTCCATCGCGTCGGGAAGCCAGACATAGAGAGGAATTTGTGCGGACTTGCCGGCTGCGCCGAGGACGAGTAGGAGGGCGATGGCGGTGAGGATGCCGCCGTGCCATTCGGGGTTGACGCTGATCGCGTTGAAGACGTGGGTAAAGTCGAGCGAGCCGAACTCGCGGACTATGAGAAACATCGCGAGCAGGAAGCCGAAGTCACCGATGCGGTTAACGATGAAGGCTTTTTTGCCTGCGTTGGCGGCGGAGTCTTTCTTAAAGTAAAAGCCGATGAGCAGGTAGGAGGCGAGACCGACGCCCTCCCAGCCGACGAACATGAGGAGGAAGCTTTCGGCCAGCACAAGGACGGACATGAAGAACATGAAGAGGTTGAGGTAGGCAAAGAAACGCCAGTAACCCTCCTCGTGCGCCATATAGCCGGCGGAGTAGATGTGGATAAGGAAGCCAACGCCGGTGACGACGCCGAGCATGATGAGGGTGAGGTGGTCGACGGTGAAGGCGAAGTTGATGGTGAGGCCGGTGATCTGAATCCATGGCTGGCTGACGACCTGTATCACGTCGGGTGCGCCTGCGGACTTCATGACGATCCAGAGCCACGCGACGATCGCGGCGGGGATGGCAGTGCAAATCAGCGCGACGGCGGTGACGAGGACGCGAGGCAGCTTACGGCCGAAGGTTCCATTGATGAGGAAGCCGGCAAAGGGAAGCAGCGGAATTAGCCAGAGGTAGTCGTAGTTTGTGGATGCTGGAGGCATAGAGGTCACGATTTCATCAGGTCGACCGAGTCGACGTTCAGCGTTTCACGGGTGCGGAAGATGGCGATGATGATGGCAAGGCCGACGGCGGCCTCAGCAGCGGCGACGACCATCACGAAGAAGACGAAGATCTGGCCAGAAACCTGGTGCCACATGTGCGCGAAGGCGACGAAGGTTAGGTTGACGGCGTTGAGCATGAGCTCAATCGACATGAAGACGGTGATGAGGTTGCGCTTGATGAGGAAGGCTGCGACTCCGATAGAGAAGAGCACGGCGGCAAGGATGAGGTAGGCAGCGATCGGAACTTGAGCGGACACGGCTACTGCTCCTTTCGCGCGAGCACGACGGCTCCGAGGATGGCGACCAGGATGAGGACGGAGGTTACTTCGAACGGCAGCAGCAATTTGGTAAAGAGGAGGGAGCTGATCTCGTAGATGTTGCTGGTGATGTGGTTGAGATAACCGCCGACGTTGGCGGTGCCGAAGGCATTGCGCTCGGAGAGGAAGACGAAGCTGAGCAGGCAGAAGATGGCCGCTGCGCCGGGGAAGCCGACGATGTAAGCGGCTCGGCTGCCGGTAGTTCGCTCCTCTTCGCCTGCGTTGAGCAGCATGATCACGAAGACAAAGAAGACCATAATGGCGCCGGAGTAGACAATCACCTGGGCGGCTGCGAGGAACTCGGCCCCAAGCGACCAGTAGAGGACGGCGAGCGACATCATGACGACGACCAGCGACAGGGCGGAGTTGATGGGGTGACGCTGCAGGAGGAGATTGAGTGCTCCTGCTACGGCCAGCGCGCCAAAGATGAGAAAGAGTGCCAGTTGCATGGGGTTCCGCTAGTTCTTTCGTGAGGCCTGTTGTGACTTCAAATCATTTGAAACAGAGCAGAAAGTTTTTCAGGCTATCTGCTGATTGTAAAACAGCTTGCTGCGATATTCGTGCTGCCTAGCTGCGCAAGGCAATGACAAGGCTGGTGACGATGATGTTGGCCATGGCGACGGGCAGGAGAAACTTCCAGCCGAAGCTCATGAGCTGGTCGTAACGAAAGCGCGGTAGCGTGCCTCGCACCCAGATATAAAGCAGAAGAAAGAAGAGGACCTTAGCGACGAACCAGAGGATGGGAAAGATGGCGGCGAGGATCGGACCGCCGAAGTCGTCAGGCAGGAGATGACCAAGGGGACTGGAGGCTCCGCCGAAGAAGAGCAGTGCGGCGACGCAGCTGACGGTGATCATGTTGGCGTACTCGGCCATGAAGAACATGGCGAACTTCATGGAGGAGTATTCGGTGTGGTAGCCAGCGACGAGCTCCGATTCTGCTTCGGGGAGGTCGAAGGGGGCGCGGTTGGTCTCGGCGTAGGCGGCCATGAGGTAGATAAAGAAGGCGACGAATTGGAAGCCGCCGAAGACGTTCCATGAAAGCGCACCGTGGGCCGACTGGCTGTTGACGATGTCGCGCAGGCTGAGCGATTGCGCGCGCAGGACAACGCCGACGAGCGAGAGACCGAGGGCGAGTTCGTAACTGATCATCTGCGAGGTGGCGCGGAGGCTGCCAAGGAGGGCGAATTTATTGTTCGACGACCAGCCCGAGAGCGCGATGCCGTAGACACCGATCGAGGTGATGCCGAGGATGACGAGAAGGCCGATGTTGAGGTCGGCGACGTTGAACACCTCGACACCCTTAACGGTCTGCATGCCGCCGAAGGGGACGACGGCGATAGAGATGAGTGCGCAGGTCAGCGCGATGATGGGAGCAATGATGAAGAGAGGACGCTCAGAGGCGATGGGCATGAGATCTTCCTTGAGGAAGAGCTTGATGCCGTCGGCGAGCGGCTGCAACAGGCCGAAGGGGCCGACACGGGAGGGTCCCCAGCGGTTCTGGATGCGGCCCAGAACCTTGCGCTCGAGCAGCACCGTGTAGGCGACCGCCGTCAGGGTGATAACGATGACGACCAGGACCTTGAGAATGCTGAGCAGCAGAAATGTCTGAAACTGGCTAAGGTGGCTCACGGGTTAGCTTTGACTCCTGTACGTCACGTCTTGCCTTAGAGTTTGGCGGAGTGTCTAGGATAACTGACTTGATCGATGATGAGGAAGATTGCGCAGTTGACGATGATACCCAGCAGCATTTCGACCGGAAAAGCTGCGTTGGCGAAGCCGGGGATGAAATACCAAGGTGTAGTGATGAGTAAAGCTGGTATTACGCCGTAGCCGAACTCGTCATGACCGAGCTGTCGGAGAGCGAATGCGACAGCCGTTGCAACGAAAAACAGGTAGCTCCCGATGACCATCAAGCGCCTTCGCTCGACTTGCTTTCGGCTCAAATAGACGGTCGCCACTATCTCAGCAACGAGAATGAAAATCGGTAGACTCCAGAAGAGACACCCAAAGAAATTTGCCATGTTAGTCGGCTGCGGTTTCGATCTGGGTGAGTCCGGTTGGTGGACGGAGGCTCTCGTTGTGCTGCAGATCGGAGAGCATGGCGGAGTAGCGGCCGAGGGTGCCCGAAGTGAAGAGAGAATCGTTCGCGGGCAGGACAAGGTCGCGCCGACTGCCGATCTGGACGAGAGGGACAGGAGCGGCTGGCTGCAGGTGCTGGTCATTGCCGGAGAGAAGCTGGAGGCGCAGCAGGTTGTAGCCTGGGACCAGGCGCTGGATCTCATCGAGAATTGCGAATGGATCGAAGGGGCTGAGCTTTGGTTCGAGGTTGTTGGCAGTGAGCCATACGGCGTGGCGGTCGGCTTCGCCTGATTGGGCGCCGCGGGACTGGCCCATGTCGGCGCGGCTTCCAGACAGCCCTTTGCCGAAGGGGACGAGCTGGTGCATGTTCGCGCCCATCTTGTCGGCGATCCGGACGATCATCTCGAAGTCGGTGCGGACCCCGGCGCGGTCCCCGGCCTTGTTGACGAGCTGGAGGTCGCCGTAGCTGTTGGTGACGGAGCCGGATTTTTCGTAGAGGTTCGCAGCGGGAAGGATGACGTCGGCGTACTGCGCGGTTTCCGTAAGGAACATCTCCTGCACAACGACGAAGGTGTCCTTTAGCGATTCAGGGTCGATGCTGTAGCGAGCGATTGGGTTGGAGCCGACGACGTAGAGGGCGGAGAGCTCGCCTTTGCCTGCAGCCTCGAAGATTTCAATGAGGTCGAGACCGGGCGTGTTGGGAGTGTTGTACTCGGCGAAGGTGGTATTTCCGGCGAGCGAGGTGTATCCGGGGAGCATGTCGGGGAGCAGGCCCATGTCGGCTGCGCCGCGCGAGTTGGCGTAGTCGGAGATGAGGGCGAACTTCGCGCCGGGGAGCGTGAGACCGAAGTCGATGAGTGCCTTGAGGTCTTTGCCGCGCAGCTCCGAGCCGATAAGGATGAGAAGTTTTTCTTCGGACTTGATGGCGTCACGGAAGGTGCTGAGCACATTGGCATCGGTGGCTGCCTCGGAGGCGGAGGCTGCGTTGCCCGCGAGGTACGAGGCAAAAGCGCTGTAGCCGAAGGGTGCGAGGTGAAGGAAAGACTTCGCCTGGCGTCGGAGCTTTATCTCCGCGGAGTTGGCGATGTAGAGACGGCCGCGATTGTTGCGCACGTTGGTGCGGATGTTCCACGCGGTGCCGGGCGCCTGGATGGTGGGGTCGCCGCCTACGATGAGGATGGCCTGAGCGGTGAGGGTGTCGCGCAACGATGCGGTGCGATCTTTCGTGCCGGCCAGCGCCTGGGCGAAGGTGACGTAGTCGGCGGTGCGGTGGTGATCGATATTGTTGGTGCCGAGAACGGTGCGCGCGAACTTCTGGAGGAGGTAAGCCTCTTCGTTGGTAATGCGGTTCGAGCCGATGACGCCGATGCTCTTGCCGCCGCGCGTGTCCCGACGTTCGCGGAGTTCCTTGCCCACGTAATCGAGCGCGACCTCCCAGCTGACGGGCTTCATCTCGCCGTTGGGCTGACGCACCAGCGGCTGGGTGATGCGCGTTTCATTGTTAGCGAAGTCGAAGGCGTAACGGCCCTTGTTGCAGAGGAAGTCGCCGTTGATTCCGGACTTGTCGCGGTTGTCGCCGCGTACGATCTCGCTGCCGTCGGAGGTGCTGCGGACGCCCAGTGTGGTCTTGCACCCGTCGCCGCAGTGGGTGCAGATGGTGCCGACGTGGTTCATCTCCCACGGACGAGTCTTGTACCGGTAGGTGCCTGAAGTCAACGCGCCCACGGGGCAGGCATCGATGCACATGCCGCACTGCTCGCAGTCGACATGGGCGAGGTGGTCGGGCGACATCTCGGCGGAAATGTTGGGGGCGATGACGGAGGAGGCGCCGCGGTTCTGGATGCCAAGCGCGAAGACATCCATGCCCTCGCCGCACATACGCACGCAGCGATAGCAGAGGATGCAGCGTGGGCGATCGAAGTAGACGACGGGGGACCACTTCTGCTCATCGCGGTGGTTCTTGGGTTCCGCGTAGAAGCTGTCGGCGGCGCCATACTTGAAGGTCATGTCCTGCAGCTCGCACTCGCCGCCGGCATCGCACACGGGGCAGTCGAGCGGGTGGTTGCCGAGGAGCATCTGCAGAGTGGCTTTGCGGGCCTGGGCAATCTCAGGCGTCTCCGTAGCCACGACCATGCCTTCGGCGACCGGCGTGGTGCAGGCGGTCTGGAGCTTCGGCATCTTCTCGATGCGCACGACGCACATGCGGCAGGCTGCCTGCAGCGAAAGGCCGGGGTAGTAGCAGAAGGCGGGGACCTCGATGCCGGCGGACTTGCAGGCGTCGATCAGCAGCGTGCCTGCGGGGGCGGTGAGTTGTTTGCCGTCTACGGTGAATTTTACGTCTGCCATGTTGGTCCTCAGGCGGCCTTGCGCTTCGGTGCTCGTTTCGTGGGCGACAGTTTTCTTCTGGCTGGGAGAGTGACTTCGAGTTTCTCTACGATGAAGTAATATCCGGGCGGAAGCGGAAATTCATCATCCTCGTCTTCGTAGACTACGGTCTTTGCAGTAGCCTCAGGGAGCGGATCGCCGTCATCGTACATCCATTGCAGATGTGACTCGATTGCTTCTCTCATGTTCTTCCGCATCGAAGGGAGCGTCCTGCCAGTCGAGACGCAGCCGGGGACGTCAGGGGAATACCCGGAGAAGTTTTTTCCAGCCCATTCGTAGACAACAAGATATTTTCTGGTCATCGTAGTCCTGCCTGCTTAAGAATACTGCGAAGAGTCTTTGGATGAGCCTCGTCGGATGGATGTCCCGGGATTGTCACTTTGCCAGGTTTCTCCTTATGCGCGTAGTGGCGGTGGCTCCCCGTGGAGTATTGATATTGCCAGCCGTCTTTTTCAACGATCTTGATGAGATCACGATATTTCACTCTCTAATGCCCGACTCCGACCAACTGTTCCACGGTGATGATGGGTGTTCCGGCTTTGTTGCCGGCGATATAGTCTTCGAACTCCTTGCGGAACTTCTTGACGAAGCCAAGTGTCGGCATCGCCGCTGCATCGCCAAGCGGGCAGAACGTCCGGCCCATCATGTTTTCGGCGAGGTACTGGACGTTGTCTACATCTTTCTTGCTGCCGCCGCCGTTGTACACACGGGTCAGGGTCTTCTTGATCCAGTCCGTGCCCTCGCGGCAGGGGATGCACCAGCCGCAGGACTCGTGCTGGTAGAAGGCGATGGTGCGAAGGGCGAATTCGACGATCGAGACAGTCTCGTCGAGTACGACAATGCCGCCAGACCCGAGCATGGTGCCCGCCTTGCCCATCTGGTCGAAATCGAGGCCGACGTCGATCTCGTCGGCGGTGAGAACCGGGCACGAAGCGCCGCCGGGAACCACGGCTTTGAGTTTCTTTCCGTCCTTGATGCCGCCCGCGACCTCATAAATAGCGCGCTTGAGGTTGTAGCCCATGGGCAACTCGTAGACGCCGGGCCGTTCGACGTGGCCGCTGATGCCAAACAGCCGCGTGCCGCCGTTGCGTTCGCTGCCAAGCTTCGCGTAAGCCTCGCCGCCCATCAGCAAAATGTGCGGCGCGGAGGCGATGGTCTCGGCGTTATTGATAACGGTAGGTCCGCCGTACAAACCGACGACAGCAGGGAAGGGCGGCTTGATGCGGGGCACACCACGCTTACCTTCAAGTGACTCCATCAGTGCAGACTCTTCGCCGACCTCGTACGCGCCCGCGCCCGTCTGGGTGATGACGTCGAAGTCGAGGCCGCTGCCGAAGATGTTTTTGCCGAGGAAGCCCTTCGCATAGGCGTCGGCGACTGCCTTCTCGACGATCTTCAGCAGGTACCGGTACTCCCCGCGCAGATAAATAAAGCCGAGCTTCGAGCCGATGGCGAGACCGGCGATCATGGTGCCTTCGATGACGGCATGCGGATCTTCGAGGAAGATGACGTGGTCTTTACAGGTGCCGGGCTCAGACTCGTCGCCGTTGACTAGCACGTACTTCGGCTTCTCCGACGTCTTGGGAACAAACGACCACTTCATGCCAGTCGGGAAGCCCGCACCGCCACGCCCGCGCAGGCCAGAGGCCTTCATGGTGTCGATGATCCAGCTAGCCATCTTCTCCGGGCCCTGGGCGATGGCCTGCTGAACGGCCTTGTAGCCGTCGAGCTCAATGTATTTGTCGATGTTAGCGGCGCCCTGGCCGAAGCGGCGGGAGAGCACTCTTACTTCATCGGGATGGCTGACGAGGGTCGGCATTATTTTTCGTCCTTTCCCTTGCCGTCACGGTACAGCTGGAACAGAGCATCGACTTTTTTTGGCGTGAGATTCTCGTGGAAGTCGTAGTTGATCTGGATGGCTGGGGCCCAGCAGCAGGCGCCGATGCACTCGACTTCCTCCAGCGAGAAGACACCGTCTTTGGTCGTCTCTTTATGGCCGATGCCGAGCTTGTGCTTGCAGTGGTCGAGGATCTCGTAACCGCCGCGCAGCATGCACGAGATGTTGGTGCAAACCTGTACGTTGTATTTGCCCGCGGGCTTGGTGCGGAGCATGGAGTAGTAGCTGAGGACGTTGCGCACGTCGAGTTCCAGGAGATCGAGGCGCTGGGCAATCTCGGCGACGACGGCGTCCGAGACGTAACCGACCTCGTCCTGCGCGTAGAGCAGCATGGGAACGAGCGCGGAACGCTTGAGCGGGTAGAGGTTGACGAGTTTGTCGAAGCGCGCCGCAAGCTCCGGCGAAAAGATCGTACTGGCTATTTCACTCACTCTGCATCATCTCCCGCGCCAGCCTTTCAGCGGCAAGGTCCATCTCTTCGGCGATACCGTTCAGTTTAACCGTTCCATCTTCTTCCATGCTGAAGGAGAGGCGGTGTCCTTCACTGTCTTGAAGCGTCTCGTGCGTGAAGCGAAGCCACTGGCTGGCGACACGGAGCGTAATCTCGTCTGCGCCGACCTCGACGACTGCATGATGCCGGCTGTTAAGTCCGTGGGCCGCGGCGTAGGAGCGGAGCAGCGATGCCCAGGAGGTCCAAAGTTCGGTTCTGAGGCGGGGATCCATTGCTGCCTCAGAGGAATTCATTAGCGGTCGATCTCTCCAAGCACAATATCGATCGATCCGATGACTGCCACGACATCGGCAAGCAGCCGGCCTTTGCACATGGTTTCAAGCGCCTGCAGCGTAGCAAATCCTGGGTTGCGCATGTGAACGCGGTAGGGCTTGGCCGTGCCGTCGGAGACAACGTAGTAGTTCATCATGCCGTGCGGCGCTTCGACGGAACTGCACACCTCGCCGGCCGGTACACCAAAGCCTTCCGTCACAATCTTAAAGTGATGGATGAGAGATTCCATCTGGGTCTTCATCTGCTCGCGGTTCGGAAGAATGATCTTCGGCGCATCGGCGACGATGGAACCCTCGGGAAGGCCATCGAGCGCCTGCAGGCAAATCTTGACCGACTCGCGGAACTCCTGCATGCGAACGATGTAGCGCGCCCAGACATCGCCGATGTTCGAAACAGGCACGTTGAACTGGAACTTCTCGTAGCCGGAGTAAGGCATGTCGCGGCGGACATCAAAATCGATGCCGGAGGCGCGCAGCGGCGGACCAGTGACGCCGAGGGCAATGGCGTCTTCGGACGAGAGGTAGCCGACGCCCTTGAGGCGGTTCATCCAGATGGGGTTGGTCTGCAGCAGGCCTTCGTATTCATCGACCTTCGAGGGAAAGTCCTTGAGGAAGGTGCGGATCTTGGCATAAAGATCACGTGGCGGTTCAAGGCTGAGACCGCCGATGCGGATGTAACTGGTCATCATGCGCTGCCCGCTGACGGCCTCGAAGATGCGCATCAACTGCTCGCGCTCGCGGAAGCAGTAGAGGAAGACGGTGAGCGCGCCGATGTCCATAGCGTGCGAGCCGAGCCACACCAGGTGCGACTCGATGCGGGTGAGTTCGTTGAAGAGCACGCGGAGATACTGTGCACGCTCGGGAATCTCAAGGCCCAACAACTTCTCCACTGCAAGGCAGTAGGCGAGGTTGTTGGTCATGGGGCAGAGATAGTCGATGCGGTCGGTAAGGGGGACAACCTGCTGGTAGAACTTGGCCTCGCAGGTCTTTTCGATGCCGGTGTGGAGATAGCCGATGTCAGGGGCGAGGGAGACGACGGTTTCGCCGTCGATCTCGACGACAAGGCGAAGCACGCCGTGGGTCGAAGGGTGCTGCGGGCCCATGTTGATGACCATGGTCTGGTCGGAGGGCGGCGCGTTCTCGCGATTACGCGCGGAGTTGGCGACTACATCTTCGACGCCAGGGTCGATTGCTGCGGGACCGGTCAGTTCTTCAACGGTGGATGCCATTAGCGGTAGCCCTCCACGGGGTAGTCCTTGCGTAATGGATGCCCGTTCCAGTCTTCCGGCATCATGATGCGGCGAAGATTGGGATGACCACCGAAGTGGACGCCGAAGAGATCGAAAACTTCGCGTTCGTAGAAGTTAGCGGAGGGCCAGATCGGAGTGATGCTGTCGAGCGAAGCTGAGTCACTGTCGAGACGGACGATGAGGCGCAGGCGCTCTTTCAGCGACATCGAGAGGATGTGGTAGACGATCTGAAAGCGCGGTTCGGAGGGGTACCAGTCGACGGCGGTGACGTCTTCGAGGAAGTTGTAACTCGCCTGCTTGACGGCTTGCATCGCGGCGATGATGTTTTCGCGCGCGACGGTAATGGTCAGTTCGTTGCGGTCGGATTTTGCGTCGGTAGCTAGTTCGGCGAGAGCTTTGACGGCGGCGTTCTCAGGATGCGCCTCGAAGACGGCTTGTTTGCCCTTGACGGCAGAGGAGGGCTCGTACATTAGAGGTCTCCCTTGTCGAGCGCCCAGTTCAGGATGCCCTTCTTCCAGACATAAAAGAGGCCGACGGCGACGAAGCCCAGATAGACGAGCATCTCGTAGAAGCCGAACATGCGCGAGCCGGTGATGGCGGGCAGGCGGCGAAAAATCACGGCCCAGGGAAGCATGAAGACGGCCTCGACATCAAACAGAATGAAGAGCATCGCGACCATGTAGAAGCGGACGGTGAAGCGGCCGCGGGCGTCGCCAACGGGGTCCATACCGCACTCGTAGGCGCCGGCCTTGGTGCGTGAATTTTTGTGCTTGCCGATGAGGAAGGAAGCCCCCACCATGCCGCACGCGAGTCCAAGAGCGACCAGGACCTGAAGCACGAGTGGAAGGTAGTTCCAGATGTATGGGTAACTGTGCATGGCCATCTTCGACTCTAAGATTGCGGCTGGCAAGTGTCAAGCGAACGAGGCGTATCGTGCCTGCTACCGAAGTAACGCTATGTACACACCAATCAGGCGATTACCGTACAGTGCACTGATGAGTCCGCCAATGCAAAGAAAGCTGCCGTAGGGGAGTTTCGAAGCTGCACCTGCTTTGCCTCGAATCAGGAGAAAGGCTCCGTAGAGTGAGGCAGCAAGCGTGCCGACGAAGAGCGAAAGAATCGCCGGCCAGAAGCCGAGGAAGGCCGCAATCATGGCGAGAAGTTTGACGTCGCCGAGGCCCATGCCCTCGCGATGGCGGATGGCCCGGTAGAGCCAGCGGATGAGGAGCAACAGAAGTGCGGCCCCACAGATCGCGGCGATGCGGCCGAAGATCAGGCTCTCGGGGCCGGTGAGGAAGACGTTGCCGCTGTCGGTGACGCCTCCGGGACTGGTGAGATGCAGGCTGTGCTTGGTAAGGCGAACCTGATCTTCATTGGGGCCAAGGAAGATGGCCTGTATGCAGACAAGGAAAAGAGCGATGAAGAGGCCGCCGAGAGTGAATGGATCGGGGAGGACCATGGTCTGCCAGTCCATGACCATCAGGCCAATGAGGAGGAAGCCGAGGATGGCTAACGAGATGAGTTCAGGTGTACGGTGAGCAACCGAGTAAGGCGTACGGCCGAGCCCCTGCAAAATTGCAATCACGTCCGGCTTGTTGTTCGCTGCCCACTGCAATTCGAGGTCGCTCGCGACTCTGGCGAACCACAGTCCCACAGCAAGCTCAACGAGCGGATATCTCCATGGAATGGATTGTTTGCAATCACGGCAGCGACCTCGAAGCAAAATCCAACTGAGGAGCGGGATGTTGTCATACCAGCGAATGACCGCCTCGCATTGTGGACAGCACGAGCGAGGGTGGACGATCGACTCTTTTCGAGGCAGACGCGAGATGCAGACATTCAAAAAACTACCGAAGAGGAGCCCGATGACAAAGGCGGCGGGTTGGAAGATGTCAGAGACGTCCACCGGAAGAGTATACGTTTCGGTGCGGCGTCCCCATGTGAAGCTTACAAGATGAAAGTCCAGACCTAAGTCACCTTATTCGAAGACTTTGCGCAAAAAAGTATAGATGGGGGTGTCGCCTAGAAATCGACGTGCATGCGGACGGACTCGACCAGCACCGGGCCGCGGTCTTTGTTGTAGCCGGGGTGGTTGACTTCTTCGCCCAGGAGGAATGCCTTGTTAGCGTGGCGGTAGAAGATTAACAGAAGACGAGCGGCTTTCGCTGCCTGGTCTACTTCGTCCTCGCTCCCACTGCGACCAGACCAAGCCCAACTACGAGAGAAACTGTGCTGAAGATCGGTGAGAGGGGAAGGGTGTCCTGAGTTTTACGGGAGATCTGGACCGAGCCCAGGTCGGCGACTTTTTTCTCGTGGGTGAAGGAGATTCCGCCAGTAGCGAATCCAATGATGCCAACGATGATGAGGAGTATCCCGACAATGGTCACTGGCTTCATGGAATCATAGCCTTTCCTGAACAGTGTGATGGGATGCCGAGAGATAACGATTGAGATGCACTGGCGGCCGGGTTTCCACAGCAACTTGCCTGCAGCCCGACGCAGTAGTAATCTGCTTTTACACGGGAAAGGAGGATGGTCCAGCCTATGAAAATTGACAGTAATAGTTGCACAACGCTACGTGAGGTGACTGAGGCTTAGAGCGTCCATAGCTCTAGTCCTGGCGGTCTTTGCAGTTGAAAGGTCTACGCCGAGGCCAAGTCCGAGTATGGACGCCTCAGGTCAATCTCAACAGTTCACCGCCAGACGGCTTGCCGCTCCCCTTGAGCGCGAGCCGTTTGCGTTTTGGCAGCGTCCTACGGGTAGGATATTAACCATGAAACCTTTGGTGATCGCCGGAAGAGCCTTTCAATCGCGGCTTATCGTTGGAACGGGAAAATATAAGGACGGCGCGGAGACGCAGGCCGCCATCGAAGCATCGGGCGCGGAGATGGTCACGGTAGCAGTACGCCGAGTCAATCTCGACCGATCGAGCGAGTCGCTGCTGGACTTCATCGATCCGCGGCGCTACTTCCTGCTGCCCAATACCGCTGGCTGCTACACCGCCGAAGAGGCGATTCGCGCGGCTCGGCTGGGGCGCGAGGTCGGGCTGTCGGACTGGGTGAAGATCGAGGTGATCGGCGATCAGCAGACGCTCTATCCGGATATTCAGGCAACGCTAGAGGCGACGCGGGTGCTGGTGAAGGAAGGATTCACCGTGCTTCCGTATACCTCGGACGACATCGTCTTCGCGAAGCGGCTTATCGATGCGGGCGCGGCGGCGGTGATGCCGCTTGGCGCGCCAATCGGCAGCGGGCTTGGCCTGCAGAACACGGCGAACCTGCGCATCCTGCGTGAGTTGATCACTGAGGTGCCGCTGATTGTGGACGCCGGTGTGGGAACGGCCTCGGATGCTGCGGTCGCGATGGAACTGGGCTTCGACGCTGTGCTGATGAACACGGCGATCGCCGCAGCGAAGGACCCGCTGCTGATGGCCGAGGCGATGCAGCATGCGGTTCTCGCAGGGCGGCAGGCATTCCTCGCCGGCAGGATGCAGCGCAAGCTGTACGCGACGGCCAGTTCGCCGCTTGAGGGGATATCTCGCTAGTTTTTCCTCAGTCTTCAAGCGGACTCAACTTTGATAGTCCGAAGCCATAGCCAAATGCAGTAAACTTCGCCCATGCGAGTCTTCGGCATCGATTGCGGAACGGAGTTCACCGGGTACGGCGTGGTGGAGGTGGATTGCGACGCCCGGATGCCGCGTCTGGTTCATCTTGCAGCGGGAACGATTCGTCTCAACAAAAAAGATAAGCCGCCCCAACGGCTCGCACAAGTCTACGCGGAGCTGACCGCTCTTATCGCGCTGCACCAGCCGGAGATCGTCGTGATCGAGGAGGTCTTCTTCTCCGCGAACGTAAAGTCCGCGCTGAAGCTCGGACAGGTTCGAGGCGTGGCGATGTTAGCCGCGGCGACCTGTGATTTGCCAGTGGCGGAGTATGCGCCTCTGTCGATCAAAAGTTCTGTCGTCGGTTATGGCCTCGCGGGCAAGGAGCAGGTGCAGTTCATGGTGAGGCGTCTGCTTGAGAACGAAAATGCCTTCGATTCGCCGGACGCGGCCGATGCGCTGGCGATCGCGATCTGCCACATCCACACAGCGCAGACTCTCGAACTCCAGGGCGCGCCTCGATGAGAGCTGTTGCTGGCATTGTGCTCGGGGTCGCATTTCTTTGTTCTGTTTCTGCGTTTGCTCAAACTGCCGAACCGTCAACGATGGCATCCGCCAAGACTCCGGCTGAGATCAGCTTTCAATTTGATCGAACGGGGCTGCCGGTCCCACGCTTCACTCTCCGCCTTCGCGAAGACGGAACGGGCAGTTATCAAGCGGATCAGGCGGAGGTCGCGGCCACGGCCACGTCGATGCGTGGTCAAGCCGCCCGGCATATCGATCGTCCGATCACTCTCACCTCGGGCACGGTTGCGAAGATCTTCAAAGCGGCTCGAGCAGCGAACGACTTCAACATCGAATGCGCTTCCAAAGCAAAGAACATCGCAGACACGGGCAAGAAGACGCTGAACTACACCGGTGCTGACGGTTCGGGATCGTGCACCTACAACTACTCCGAAAACAAGACTATCGACACGCTGACCAATACCTTCCTCAGCATCGCGTACACCCTGGATGAGGGACGCAGGCTGGAGTTTCTGCATCGGTATGATCGGCTCGGGCTTGACGCGGAGATGATCTCATTCGCGCAGGAGCTGGAGGCGGGACGTGCGCTGGAGTTGGCCACGATCTCGCCCGCGCTGGCCGCGATTGCCGATGACACAGCTCTTATCCAGCGCGTGCGGCTCAAGGCCCAGAAGATGCTGGAACAGGCGTCAGCAGAAAATCACTGAACCTCAGCCAGGTGAAAGATCACGTCTACCGCGGCGTAACGGAGGCATCGAAGACGCCGGGTTTCGACAGAGAGCGATACAACTCCGCCATCGGCTCCAACGCCAGCGATTCGGCGCGCGCCTGTGCGGGAATACTGGCCGGCCACGCCGCGGAGAGTTCTTCAACCGAGTGCCCAGCGGCACGAAGATTGTTCTGCAGCGTCTTCCGCTTCTGCGCAAAGCATTGTTTCAGGAAGCTGTTGAATCCAGCGGCATCGACGCCCAGTTCGGCAAATCTCGGCGCAAACTCCAGCCGCAGCACGGTGGAGTAAACCTCCGGTGGTGGCGAGAACGCAGATGGCGGCAGCGTGAAGAGATTTTCAACCCGGGCGTTCATCTGCGCAGTAGCCGAGAGCAGACCGTAGTCGCGAACGCCTGGATCGGCAGCGACGCGGTCGGCCACCTCGCGCTGCATCATCAGAACGGCACGGGCGATCAGTCCTGTACTACCTGCAGCAAAGAGCTGCAGCAAAATATCTGAGGTGATGTAGTAGGGCAGGTTTCCGATGACGTCAGCGGTCTCGCCGTCCGGCACGAGCGCGCGAAGATCGGTCTTCAGAACATCGCCTTCGATAATCTGTAGCTGTGGCTGATCGCGAAAACGGAAGGTCAATTCGGCTGCGAGGGCCCGGTCGAGCTCCAGTGCAATCAGCCTGTGGCAGCGTCTTGCGAGTATCTCGGTAATCGCACCATGGCCCGGCCCAATCTCAATCACGGTCCGCTCGGTAAGATCGCCAAGAGCGTCGACGATGGCATGGCGGGCAGCATCATCCACGAGAAAGTTCTGCCCGAATTTTGGCTTATGTTTCATCTGCATCCAACGGCGTGTAACTCACCTCTTATAGACTAACGGTTTGATTGGAAGAAGGACGACAGCATGCATATCGTATTCGCGGCATCGGAGTGTGCTCCCTGGGCCAAGACGGGCGGACTGGCAGATGTAGTGAGCGCGCTCCCACGTACCCTGGCCAAATTCGGCCACAAGGTCAGCGTATTTATCCCGTACTACCGGCAGGTCGCCAAGGCTGTGCCGAACCCGCCGGTCGTTCTTCCGAGCGTGACCATTCCGTTCCCGTCATACAACCGCTTCGTCCGCATCCTGGATGGTGGCGTGACGGAGGGTGTGCAGACATACTTCGTTGATTGTCCCGAGTTGTTTGACCGCGAAAATTTCTACGCCACTCCCTCTGGCGACTACCCTGACAACGCCGAACGTTTTGGCCTGCTGAGCCGCGCGGTCATCGAAGCCACGAAGGTCATCGGCATACCCGACGTCTTCCATGTGCACGACTGGCAGACGGCGATGCTTGCCGTCATGCTGCGCTCGATCTATTTCTTCGATCCTGTCTTTCGTCATGTCCCGGCTGTGCTCACAATTCACAACGCCGGCTATCAAGGCTGGTTTCCGCCGCAGACGATGGAAAAGCTGTTGCTGCCATGGGACATGTTTACCTTCGACAAGCTCGAACACTACGACACCGTGAACTTCCTGAAAGGCGGCATCGTGTACGCCGACGCCATCACGACCGTCAGCCGCAAATATGCTGAAGAAATCCAAACCGCGGAGTTTGGCAATGGTCTTGAAGGCGTTCTGCGGCAGCGCAGCGGCGATCTCTTCGGCATTCTCAACGGCGTCGACTATGAGGAGTGGAATCCAGCGACCGATCCGCACATTGCAGCGCACTATTCAGCGGAGAATCTTGCAGGCAAAAAAGAGTGCAGACGCGACCTGTTGCATGCCTTCGGATTTGAAGGCGTAGGCGATGAAACGGCCGTCATCGGTGTGGTCTCGCGCTTCGCCACGCAGAAGGGTTTCGATTTCATCGTCGAGATCATGGACAAGCTGGTTGAGGAAGACATGGTGCTGGTGATTCTCGGCAACGGCGAGGAGTACTACGAGCGCCTGTTGCTGGAGATGGCAAGCCGCCACCCGGCCAAGGTGAAGGTGCAGGTGAAGTTCGATAACGTGATGGCGCACAAGATCGAAGCAGGTGCAGATATCTTCCTCATGCCGTCGCGTTACGAGCCAGGTGGCCTCAATCAGATTTACAGCTTGAAATACGGCACCGTGCCTGTGGTTCGGTCTACCGGCGGCCTCGAAGACACCATCGACGAGCAGCCCAACGGCGGGGGCAACGGCTTCAAGTTCTGGGGCTATAGTCCGTGGGCGTTGATGGACGCGTTGCAGCGTGCGTTAAGGACTTTCCGGAATAAGAAAGAGTGGAAGGCAATAATGCTGCGCGGCATGGCGCAAGACTTCTCCTGGGACGCGCCGGCGAAGGAGTACGAACGGGTGTACGAGCGAGTAATCCAGAATCGTAGTTGAGCTTCTATTTGCGGTACCTACGGCCGATTGCGGATATTTTGAATCCAATATATGTATATGCATCTAATTGACTATGAAGGAGTCTCATACCCCGTCGCTGCCATGCATGTGCGCCACGTTTCGCCGCGCATCGCGGATTCTTACCCAGCTCTACGAGGAGGCGCTCCGTCCTACCGGGCTGCGGGCCACGCAGTTCACCGTGCTGCAAACACTCTCCCTTGCCGGTGAGGTTACCCAGGGCAAATTAGGGCAGATTCTGGCGATGGATAGCACTACGCTCACGCGGACGCTCTCCACAATGGGCCAGCATGGCTGGATAGCGAAGCGGCGCGGTGAGGATCGCCGGGAGTGGCGATTGCGGCTATCCGAGGCCGGCGAAACCCAGTTCAAAGACGCGCTGCCTCACTGGGAGAGAGCGCAAACACGGTTGCGTCGCCAACTTGGAGACCAACTTTCGAGCGACCTTATGAAATTGACTCAAAGAATAACGGACGCACTTATCGACTAAAGGAGAATCATCATGACAAACGCAAAGTATGCAAAGCTCACGACTGGTCTGATCTTCGTCTGGTTTCTCTTTTCGCTAACCGCGTCGGCTCTTCACCTATTCAAAACCGAGCCGAACCAACCACCGCTTCCACTCGGACTGGCGGTGCTGGTCCCCATCGTGATCGTCGCGGTATGGTCTGCTGTATCGCGATCGTTTCGGCAGTTCCTCCTGGAATTAAGCCCACGCACGTTGACCATCGTGCAGGCCTGGAGGATTGCCGGCTTTGCGTTCCTCGTGTTGTATGCCTATGGCATCTTGCCGGGCGAGTCTGCGCTACCTGCAGGCTGGGGAGACATCGCGATAGGAGCGACGGCGCCATTTGTCGCATTGAAACTTGCCAATCCCAACTACCGGAAGAGTTTCATCCTCTGGCAGCTGCTTGGAATTACGGATCTGGTCACGGCAGTCGGTCTTGGCGTGACTGCCCAACTCATCAACCCACATGGGATAGCGGCCGGCGCCATGACGGTGCTTCCGATGAGCTTGATTCCGACCTTTGCCGTGCCGCTGTTTATGATCCTGCACTTCATCTGCATCGCGCAGGCTCGCCAGTGGCAGGAGCAGCCGTATCCGCGCGTCGGAGCGCCACTGCAATCATCCGGTCTATGAACTGCCGCCGGGTTCAGGAAGCGACCTTCTTTGCAGGAGGTAGTGCACCGGAATCCCGAACAGGATGATGGCAGTTCCAATTAGCGAATTTCGCGGCTGGTCGTGGAACGAGAACACCAGCAACACTGCCGCGGCAAGGATGAACAGGGTCGGCAGCACCGGGTAACCCCAGATGCTGTAGGGGCGCGTCGCATCTGGCTCGCGCCGGCGGAAGACAAAGATGGTGCTGGCGGTGAGCGCATAGAAAAGCCATTCACTGAAGATGGCCAGCGAGAACAGCGCCTGGAACCTGCCGATTGCAAGCAGCAGCAGGGAACTCAGAACAGCCTGTAGGATGAGTGCCGTCGAAGGGGTTTGAAAGCGTCGATTGACGTGCGCTAGTTGTCTGAAGAAAAGTCCGTCGCGCGCGGCTGCAAACGGCACACGTGCTCCTGAAAGGGATGATCCGACGAAGGTGGCACAAATGCTGACGGCCATGCCGATCGACACCAGTGTCGCTCCCCACTGTCCCGCGACAACACGCATTGCATCCGCCGCGGGTCGGTCCGCCGCAGCGATCGCTGCTGCAGGCAGGACATATTGAATGGCCGCGTTGGTCAGCATGTACAGCGCGCCCACAATCGCGACGCCGCCCACCAATGCCAGCGGCATGCTGCGCTGTGGCCGCTCGACCTCACCCGCCATGGTCACCACGTCGCTCCATCCGTCGTAGGCCCACAACGCAGCGACCAGCGCGATCATGAAGCCAGAGAAGCCGCCGTGCGCTCCTGTGAAGTCAGTGGCGAAGTTGTGCCATGAACCGTGATGACCTGCCGCCCCAAAGCAGAAACCGGCAATGACGAGGATCAGCAAACCCTTGAGCCACGTCAGCAGAAGCTGAACATTAGCAGACTTTCTCGTCCCGATGATGTTGAGACCGGCGATGAGCCATGTCATCGCGATGGCAAAGATCTGTCCCCAGAGCAGATGCGCAAAAGCGGGCCGCGCGAAGGAGCTGAAGATCGCGAAGGTTCCCAGGACCCGCGCCAGCCCGGCTGCGATTGTCGCGAGCGATGCCGGTTTAGCAACCGTAATCTGCGTCCACATGTAGAGAAAGCCGGCGAGGTCACCATAGGCCTCGCGAAGAAAAGCGTACTCGCCACCGTATCGCGGTCGCGCAGCCGTGATCTCCGCGTACGTCATCGCACCAAAGAGCGATAGAAGTCCGCCGACGATCCACACCGCGTACACCGCGCGGGACGAGCCCACCGCGGCCATCATCTCCCTCGGCACCAGAAAGATGCCGCTGCCGATGATGATGCCCACAACAATGGATGTCGCGTGGGATGCGTTCAGAACGCGAGGTAGTTCAGACTTGGGTTTCTGCATCGGTTCCCGGAGAGTAGCATATCGGTGCAAGTCCTCCACAGCTATAAATATGACGGTGACGGCGAATCGAACTTATAAAATAGAAGTAATGGAGTGAGCCATGGATTGGACTCCCGGTGGGCTAAGTGACGATGTGGAAGACCGGCGCGGCTCCTCCGGTGGTGGAGGTTTCGGCGGCGGAGGCCTGGGGATTGTCGGCTTCATCATCCTCGTCGTCATCAGTCTTGTCACGGGCCGTAATTACATCGGCAGTTATTTGTCAGGTGGCGGCACAGTCCAGTCTCGAGCGCCGCAGACTATGCCTGCCGGTAACCGTCCTAACTCCGGCGCGCCAGGCGAAGACCGGCCAGCGGAGCTCGTCTCCTGGACCCTCGACGATGTGCAGCGAACGTGGGCTACGCTTCTACCCGAGCAAACTGGAAGAGACTATCGGCGAGCCAAGCTCGTGCTCTATAACGACTACACCTATTCCGGCTGCGGCACCGCTCAATCGCAGACCGGCCCGTTTTACTGTCCGGCAGATGAGAAGGTGTACATCGACCTCAGCTTCTGGAATGAGCTGAAACGCCTCGGCGGAAGCAATGCGGAGTTCGCACAGGCCTACGTCGTGGCTCATGAGCTGGGCCACCATGTGCAGAATATTCTTGGCATCGAGCAGAAGGTGCGTCACCTCTCCGGCCAGGACTCTTCGCAGAGAAATCCTCTCTCCGTCGATCTCGAACTGCAGGCGGACTGCCTCGCCGGTGTGTGGGCGCATAGCACCGAACAACGCAATATCGTTCACGATGCTGACATCGCTGCCGGGTTGCAGGCGGCCGCCGCTGTTGGCGACGACCATCTGCAGCGTATTGAGCGCGGAGCGGTAAGCCCGGAGAGCTTCACCCATGGCTCCTCCGCGCAGCGCGTCGGCTGGTTCAAACGCGGGTTGCAGCAGGGAACCGTCGCAGCCTGCAATACCTTCAAGGCGGGCGGGGCAATTCCATCTTCTGCCGGCCAGTATTGATTGCTACTCGATGCAGTGCGACTAGTTTAGTACCGGCAGCACGGCATTACCCGCGTCTTCATTAGCGAAATAGCTGTGGATCTTCTCGGCGGTCGCAGCATTCACCACCGCGGTCAGGGCGTCCGGCGCGGCTTGCTTGATGCCGCGCACGCTACCAAAGTGTTCAATGAGCCGTTGCCGCGTCCGTGGCCCGACGCCCGGTATTGAAAGAAGCTCACTATCGCGATCGCGCATCTGCCGCCGCTTGCGATGGTAGGTCACGGCAAAGCGATGACTCTCGTCGCGAATCTTCTGCATCAGGTGAAGCACGGGCGAACGTCGGTCCAGCACTACGGGCTCATTCTCCTGCCCGTAGACGTAGATAATCTCTTCGCGCTTCGCGATCGATGCCAGCGGCTGCAGCGTAACGCCGATCTCCTCCAGCGCCGAGTATGCCGCGTGCAACTGACCAAGCCCGCCGTCGATCAGGATGAGAGAGGGAAACGGCTTCTTATCCTCCTGCAGACGCTTGTAACGACGCTGGATCACCTCACGCATACTCGCGAAGTCGTCGACGCCGGTAACGGTCTTCACTTGAAACTTGCGGTAGTCGGACTTCTTCATCGCGCCGTCCTCCCACACCACCATGGACGCCACCGTCTCTGCGCCCTGAATGTGCGAGATATCGAAACACTCGATTCGGCGCGGCAACTCCTCCAGTGTCAGCGCGTCCTGCAAGGCTTCCTGAATCGCCTTCATCCCCGGCTGCAGCACGCGGAAACGCTGGTCGTAGGACTGTTTTGCGTTCTGGCACACGAGATCGACGAGCGAGCGTTTTTCGCCGCGCTGCGGTGCGAGGATCTCGACACGCCTGCCTGTCCGTTCCGTCAGAATCTCCGCCAACAGCGCCCGATCAGGAAACTCAACCGGCACAAGGATCGATCGCGGCACATAACTCTGGTCAAGGTAGATCTGCTTCAGCAATGCGGAGAAGAACGCGGCTGGGCTGAACGCGGCACCGAGCTCCGACACCGCCGCGTGCTGCACGACTGGAATACCTTCGCCGATCTCCGGAGCCGGCGCAGTGGGATCTGGATCCATGTGAGGAATCGTCTCCAGTTCATCGGTCTCAGCAACTGCTTCCGTCACCGCGTCCAGTAAGGACTCGGGCAGATCCTCCCAGAAGAGGTCGCGGCGGTCAACAATCTTGCCACCGCGCATGTGGAAGAGATTCACGGCCAGCATCTCCTTCTCGTAGTGATAGCCGAAGACATCGGCGTCTTCGTTGTCCGTCGTCGCCATGCGCTGCTTGTCCTGCATCTGATGTACGGTAACGATCTGGTCGCGCAGCCGTGCTGCGAGCTCAAACTGCTCCGCCGCCGCCGCGGACTCCATTCGCTGCGTCAACGAGTGTTCCAACTCACTCGGACGTCCTTCGAGAAAGAGTTGCACGTCGCGGATGGTCTCGCGATAGTTCTCCGGCGTCGTCAATCCCTCCAGGCAGGGTCCCAGACAACGCTTGATGTAGTACTGCAGGCACGCGCGCGGATGGTAGCGCGACAGATCGACCTTGCAACTCGGAATCAGAAAACTCCGATGGATCAGATCGACCAGCCGATAGGCCAGGTTCCCCGGAAAGTACGGCCCATAGTACGCGCTGCCGTCTTTGCGCAGCCTGCGCGTCACGAAGACCTTGGGATAGCGATCGTTCATCGTCAGCTTGATATACGGGTAAGTCTTGTCGTCGCGCAGCAGGATGTTGAAGCGCGGTTTCTTCTGCTTGATAAGGTTATTCTCCAGCGCCAGCGCCTCATGCTCGTTCGCGACGGTGATGTACTCCACATCCACGGCCTCGCGCATCAGCGAACCGGTCTTCGCATTGGCTTGCGAAGCATCCAGAAAATAGGAACGCACCCGGGCGCGAAGGTTCTTCGCCTTCCCGACGTAGATGACCTCTCCCTCGACATTTTTGTAGAGGTAGCACCCCGGCTGGGTGGGGAGCGTTCGAATTTTCTGTTGGAGATCCATGCTGTCGATTGAAGCCCGCGTCTGCAGTGTAGACGCGCCATTGCTGTGCGTGCAGTGTGCACACATTTGCTCAGAAGATTTGACGCGTTATCCCATCAAAAGTTCCCGACTGAGGCACCCTGTCTCCTGTGAGGGATTCGATCTTACGCTGTAAATAATTGAAAACAAGTAATTTGCCAAGGTAGCTCCTTTGGCATTCCGATTGCTGTTGTAAGTCTGTTGAAGTACTTCTACTCAGGAGAGTGAACCCAATGAACTCCAATAGTAATCATGATACGAGAATGAAATCTGCCTGCACAGTTGCCCTTGCCAGTGCTCTCGCCCTTACCTTCACGGTCGGCTGCTCGACCAAGAATTATGTTCGCTCGCAGACCACCCCAATCATCCAGCAGACCAACGACCTCGACACCAAAACCGCTGCCGATCATCGCAACATTCAGGACACAGACGAGCGCGCCAAGACCGGTATCGCTGGCGCTCAGAGCGCGGCTGACACTGCCGATCAGCATGCACTCGCGGCCGGCCAATCCGCGGACGCAGCCAATAAGTCGGCGCAGGAGGCTTACAACCGCGTCGATAGCCTGAGTGGTGTCGTTGCCAACCTCGATAACTACAAGCAGCTCTCCGACGTGAACGTCACCTTCGGCTTCGACAAGTATGTTCTGACCGCGGATGACAAGAAGCAGCTCGATGATCTGGCGGCCAATCTCACCAGCGCGCGCGGCTACATTCTGGAAGTTACCGGCGGAACCGACTCTGTGGGTGACGCCAACTATAACTACCAGCTCAGCCAGCGCCGAGCGGATGCAGTAGCTAACTATCTGCAGTCGAAGTACAACATCCCGCCACACAAGTTTTATCTTGTCGGAATTGGTAAGGACCAGCAGGTAGCGAGCGACAGCACAGCCGCAGGGCGCGCCAAAAATCGTCGTGTCGACATCAAGCTGCTGTCAAACATGGGCGATCAGGGCTCAAGTGCGTCGGCAGCGCCTCCGAAAGGGGAGCAGTAATCAAGCCCACGTCCTTGCTGAACACGTCCTTGCTGAAATAGAGGTAACTCCAGCTACGTAAGATGACCCCGCATCACAACCCTACCTTCATGCAACGCGCCGGTATGCTGTCGACGCGTTGCATCTTCTCCCTTTCCCCCATGGCGGCAGGGCAGCAGTAGTACGACCCTGCCAGCTGATCTTTTACCAAGTTCTTTCTCCCAGTGCTCTTAAGTCTTCAGTTTGCGATAGACGATCGCCAGCAACGCAGAGGCAGCGACTACCCACGCAAACTGATACCAGTAGAAGAAGGGGAAACCCCACAGGGCCGGCGTAGACCGCGCGTAGATCTGCGGAAAACAAAGCCCAAGGTAAGGCAGTACAAGCAGCAGCACCCAGCGGCTCCTGCGACGTGTCGGTTTGGCATTATCTGCGGACTCAGGCGCCATATGCTGCAAAGCATAATCGATTTGCGTTCAGGTGGGAAAGCGAATGTCTTCGGGTAAAGTTGAGGTATGGCTACACCGACACCGGAGAATCCCCAATCGCAAGCTCCGTCTACCTCGGCCGATCCACTCGCCGAGGCCATTGCGATCATGGCGCGCCTGCGTGGCCCCGACGGTTGTCCTTGGGACCGCGAACAAACCTTCGACTCCATCAAGCGGCATACGCTGGAGGAGACCTACGAGGTCTTCGACGCCATCGAACGTCGCGCATGGCCAGATCTGAAGGACGAATTGGGCGATCTCCTCCTGCAAGTGCTCTTCTACGCACAGATGGCCTCGGAGGCCGGTTATTTCACCATTCAGGATGTCGCCTCGAACCTGAACGCCAAACTCATCCGCCGCCACCCCCATATCTTCGCCGGAGCTCAGGCTACGAGCTCAGACGCTGTCCTGCGTAACTGGGAACAGATCAAGCAATCCGAAAAGAAAACCTCTGCAACCCCACAATCCTCAATGCTGGACGACATTCCCCGCGCCATGCCGGCTATGCTGGAGGCAGGCAAGCTAGGCTCTCGCGCCGCGAAGGTTGGCTTCGATTGGCCGGACGTCGATGGCCTCTTCGACAAACTCCAAGAAGAGATGGGCGAGCTGAAGGCCGAGTTAGCGCCGTCTTCGAGCAGCCAATCCACGCCTGCAATTGAAGCAGAGTTGGGCGACCTTCTCTTCACCACCGTCAACCTCGCCCGCCACCTCAAGGTCGATCCAGAAAGCGCTCTACGCGCCACCAACGCAAAATTTCGCCGCCGCTTCATCGCCATGGAGTCGGCGGCGGGCGGCAGGGACGCTCTGGCGGCCTCCACGCCGTCGGAGTTGGACAAACTATGGAATCAGGCGAAGAACGCCGCCAGCGAGTCACCAAGGCCATGAACACGAGCACCATAACGAACATCAGCATCCAACCTCTTACCACCCTAGAACACTTCGAGCGTTGTGTCGTTCTGCAGCTTGAGGTCTGGGGCTACAGCGACGGCGATGTCATCCCCCGGCGCGTCTTCGTGGTGGCGCAACGCATCGGCGGTCAGGTGATCGGGGCGTTCGACGGCGACACCCTGATCGGTTTCGCCATGTCTTTGCCGGGCTATCGCGACGGAAAGCCGTACCTCCACTCGCACATGCTCGCCGTCCTGCCGCAGTACCGCAATTCCGGCACAGGCCGCCGCCTCAAGCTCGCCCAGCGCGACGACGCCATCGCCCGGGGCTTCGATCTGATGGAATGGACCTTCGATCCCCTGGAGATCCGCAACGCCCATCTGAATATCGCCCGGCTCGGCGTCATCGTCCGGCGCTATCAGCCCGATTTCTACGGCCCCTCCTCCTCCCCGTTGCAGGGAGGCCTGCCAACCGATAGGCTATACGCGGAGTGGTGGCTGCGCTCCGACCGGGTGGTGAGTATACTGCGTGGTGAAGCCCAGCCAAACGAAATCATCGAACGCGTCACCGTCCCGCACACCATCTACCAGTGGAAGCAGGATGCCCAACAACGAACCCTTGCGCGAGCCTTGCAGAGCAGTAACAAGGAGGCGCTTGAATCCGCGTTCCACCGCGGTCTTGCTGTTATCGGCTACGAACGCGATGCTCAAGGCAACGGCACTTTTCTTCTCGGCCCATGGAAACAACCTTCAGACAAGCAACCTTCAGACAAGTGACAACGTAAGAAGAGACCCCGGCAACGTTCAAGAGAGCAAGCCGCACCAGCTACACGACTACTCACACATCAGACGATTGGAAGAACAGGAACTGTATATGCTCAACATCGATGCCATCCACATGCGTGAGATCAACATGCCGCTGGCCCATCCGTTCGAGACCAGCTTCGGCCTCACCACTGGCCGGCGCATCCTTCTGATCGAACTCGAATCCGACGGTCTCACGGCGTGGGGAGAGTGCGTCGCCGGCGAGCACCCCTACTTCAGCGACGAGACGATCGACACCGCCTGGCTCATGACCGAGAACGAGCTTGGCCCCAGTCTGCTTGATGCGAATGTGGAACGCGGTGGAAGTTGTCCGGAGATCTTCCGGCAGGTGCGCGGCCACCGCATGGCCAAGGCCGCGCTGGAAAATGCCGTCTGGGACCTCGAGGCTCAGGTCGAGCACATCCCCCTTGCCGAACTCCTCGGCGGCACTCGCACCGTCATCCCGTGCGGCGTCTCGATCGGCATCCAGCCCTCGCCGGAACAGTTGATGAAAAAGATCGCGACCGAACTCGCCGCCGGCTATCAGCGCATCAAGCTAAAGTGCAAACCCGGTTGGGACAATAAAATCTTCGAGGCAGTGCGCAACCGCTGGCCCGACATCACCCTCAGCTGCGACGCCAACTCCGCCTACCGGATGAAGGACCTCGACCACATCGCCAGCTGGGATGAATTCAACCTGCTCATGATCGAGCAGCCTCTCTGGTACGACGATTTCTACTTCCACTCCATGCTGCAGAAGCGCCTGAAAACCGACATCTGTCTGGACGAATCGATTCGTAACCGTCGCGACGCTCTCGCCGCCATCGACATGGAGTCCTGCCGCATCATCAACATCAAGGTTGGCCGCGTCGGCGGCTTCAGCGAAGCCATCGCCGTCCACAACGCAGCCGAAGAGCGCGGCATTCCGGTCTGGTGCGGCGGCATGCTGGAGACCGGAATCGGCCGCTCCCACAACATCGCCCTGTCCTCGCTGCCGAACTTCTCGCTTCCCGGCGACGTCTCCGCATCCAGCCGTTACTGGGCCCAGGACATCATTGAGCCACCAGTCACGGTCAGCGCCAAAGGAGAGATCGTCGTGCCAACCGCCATTGGACGAGGCTTTGAGGTGCAGCGCGACCGCATTGAAGCCCTGACGGTTCGCCGCCGGACGCTCCACGCGAAGGCGCGCGTCACCGCCTGAGCCTCTTATAAGAACCTGCCCAAAAACCAAAGCCGAACCTTGTATCCACGCAGACAGCTTGCCTTTGAAGCGCCAACGGCGCGTGCTATACCAGCCCAGGGTGTTGCCCTGGGGTTGCGATGCCCTCGATGCCGAGGGTTGAAGGCCCGACCCATAGGAGTTTCTGGACAGGTTTTAATGCCCCGGCAGAGGCGTCGCCAGCAACAGATGAATTGCGTCCTGATAGCTCATCGGACTAAGCACCTGGATGTCGCTGGTCTTCGCAGTTGAGTGGATGTTTAGTTTCTTGACCATCAGTGCCCGCACGGTCAGCTGCATCGAAAAGTCCGTGAAGATCCAGCGATTGCCGCCGACGTTGGTCTGGTTCATCTCCAGCTTGCCGCCCGGATAGATGTGGGCCAGCATGCCCCAGCCGAAGTTCACTCCGCGGGCGATCGTGCCTTCCATGCGAACCAGGTAATGCGTCTTGGCATCGATCCAGACTCTACCCTCAAGTCCGGTCAGTGCCTCAGCCTGCGTATTGGGTGGAACAAACTTCGGATTTGGCTTGTAATCAAGAACGATCTCGAGCGCTCCGCCGTTCCTTCCGGACTGCGGCTGTCCCGGCGTGTAGGTGTTGATCATGGCGTCCGCCATCAACGGCACCAGTTTGTCGGCCATCGATTTTTCGGACTCCCCTCGATTTACATGTTTGGCGTAGGCGGCAGGCGACGCGATCATGTCGGTCAAACGCCGCCGCTCCCACTCGTCCTCCTCGGCGGTCAGCGGCTTTCCGTCCTTCATGATCAGGCGGGCCACGGTCCCATCTTTGCTTTCGATGACATCGCGAACCTGATCGCCCTTCTCATTGACTGTCTCCATGCGATACCGCAGATAAGAGCCCTTGTGATGAAGCGCAATCAGTTCGTTCGCAGCAGCGTCAGCCGCCCAGGAGCGCGGCGGAACCGACAGCAACGAGGCATCGGCTGCATTTTTCCCCGCATCCGAGTTCTGCGCCCGCCCACACGGACCTGCCAGCGCATTCAACAGAATAAGAGATACCACTGCAATCCAATTCAGCAACCTTGGACGCTTCGAACCCATTCTCAATCGGAAGGCAAGGAATGAAACGGGGCCGCGCGCCCCTGTTACAACTGTTACCACCCCGCACCTCTCGTGCCTTGTCTGCCCATTCTGCTCATCTTACGTAAGACGCGAAAGCTGCGCCATAGTTTGGCGCGGGTTGCCTCACAGCAAGAGCTTGGGTATAGTTCGGGCAAGACGCACCCGCAGTAGACAGGACCAAGGGAGAACAAAAAACCTATGAAGCCAGCAGAGGGTTCCACCGTCATCGGCAAGTCGGTCATCATCCGGGGAGAGCTCTCCGGCAATGAAGATCTTTACATCGACGGAGATGTCGAAGGAACAGTCACGCTCCCGGAAAGCCGCTTGACCGTTGGTCCGAACGCGCGCGTTCGTGCCGATCTCAGCGCTCGCGAGGTCGTTATCTTCGGCCACCTGACGGGTAACATTCAGGCCACGGGCCGCGTCGATCTGCGCCAGTCGGCGCTGGTCAAGGGAGACATCCTTGCCGGCAGGCTCTCGATCGAAGAGAGCGCGGTCCTCACCGGACGTGTCGAGCTAAAAGGCACCCCCGAGGCGCCAAAGTCTTCAGTACCTGCAACTGCCGCTATCACGGTAACTGAGGAAGCCACTCCTCTTTTTTCTCAACCAAAGGCTTAGACCAGAAGGGAAGCGGACTCGATGCGCAACCTCTTCGGCGGCGGCGATAGTACAAACAATCCACGTGGAGGCGATGCTGGACGTGTGCCTCGCCACTCAAGTGGATGGAACGAGTTGTTGAAATACCTTCGAGGCCAGGAATCCCTGCGCATCCTCGACATTGGGCCTACCTCCTCCACCAATATCAACTACATCACCAATCTCGGCCACAGCATCTACATGGCAAACGTAGTAGAGGAAGCATCCAAACCGGAGTGGCTTGTTCCCGGCGAGCCTGGAGAGCCGCCGGGGTTTGCCGTCGATCGCTTCCTCGAAAGCAACCTCAACTTCTCCGGCCGCACATTCGACGTCGTCATTCTCTGGGATACGGTGGACTATCTGCCTGAGCCTCTGGTCGTCCCTGTATTGACGCGGATTCACCAGGTCTTGCAGCCTGGAGGCCTGATGCTTGCCTTCTTCCATCAAACCTCCACTCCGGATACAGTCTTCTGCCGATACCATCTCACCGACACCGACATCGTTGAGATGCAGCGGGCAGGGAACTATCCCTTACTCAACGTCTACAACAATCGCAAGATTGAGAACATGTTGAGTGAGTTCAGTAATTACCGGTTTTTCCTCGCAAAGGATAGTCTCCGCGAGGTCATCATTACGCGGTAATATCCAGTAGATCAGGGTTAATGTGGCCCGAAAAATCACGTCATCCTGAACGAAGTGAAGGACCCCCGTATTTCGTCGTTGTTTGTTTTTTCTCTATGGAATACACCAATAGTGATTCTGCTCTAGTCCCCGGAAAAATCAGCCGGCAAAGCTAAGAGCGCAAGCGCCCGATTCGAGGGCGCCTGCGCTCTTTCTAACTGCAAGTCAAAAACTAACCCTTCGCGTTCTGCTTCCTGCGCTCAGCCCAGCGTTTCTTCATGGCATCCGCGATACGCTTCCGGCCCTCGGGGCTCAGCTTACGTTTGCGAGGTGCCGCTGCGGCCGCTGAGGAAGCACTCTTCTTGCTGCCTTTAGGTCGGCCTCGGCCTGAGGGCGTCGTTGTTCCCGCCAGCAGCGCGCGCGCCTGCTGCAGCTTCGATATCTGAGCATCGATCTCAGCAATAATACGGCTTACTTCCACGTGTTACCTCCAATTGGCATAGGTAGGGGAGTTACTCGGTGCTGCTAGCGACCTACTTCTTAACGCCACGTTCCGACGATACAGAACGAACTAATATCGCGCAAATAATAAGTAAGTCGGCGGTTATTTTGACTTAATCGAAGTTGCGGCGTGGTCTTCAACTTCTACTTCGGAGCGTTGCGTTTTAATCCCATACCCAGGCCCCACTTTATCCAGTTCTTCGTACCGCAGGCCTCCCAGGCCGTGACGATGATGGCTCTCCTCGATGCACTGCCGGAGATCTTTCAGGGTTCCTTCTTTATCGCGCGCAAATTCAGTCGCCATGCGGGTCAAGGCATAGGCCAAAATATCGCTATGATGCAGGTCCTGCATATCCGGCGCACGTCGCAGGTTCAGCCAGAGGCGATGGACGAGTTGTACCTCATGCGGCTCAATCGCTGGCGCATGCGGTCCGATATGGAAGCTGAGTGACGTGCCGTCCGGCTTGACGATATAGAACGTAAACTGCCGTTTCGGTTCAGGCAGCGCCTCCCACGCCTGGCCGACGTGGTAAGCCTGCTCCTCTGCCGTGAGCTTTGTCGATAATCCTGACACAACCGCAGCCGCATCGAGCGAGTTAGCCGTCTGTACCAGCGCCGAAAAAATATCTCCCGCAGGAACTACCAGCAGAGAAATATGTTTCCCGAAGCTTTCAGCGACCGACACCGCCTTGGTAAAGAGCATCTGTTCGTGTTCGCTGAATAACTGTTCCGAGGCATCGACATACTCCGGGCCGCCGGCGCCCATCATTCGCGCGGCCAGCACCACCAGGTCCTGGTCGTCTGTGTTGGTGTGAGTCAACGCCCACTTCAGCGCGAACGGCGCCGCCGAATCACGCATCGTCACCACGACAGCGCCCGGGCGAATTTCCAGAGCTTCACGTCCGACATTATCCTGATGCTCCAGCTGAAAGTGTTCCTTCATCTGCCTCGTCGTAAGATCGTGGCGTCGCTTGTTATCCTGTTCCGACAGAGAAAAAATCAGAAAGAATGCAGCCGCAAAGATTACTCCACTTACTGTGGCTACCGATTTAGTAAATAAATTTACGACTGCTGTCGTGAGCAGGACGAGAAAGACCGAAATGAGTCCAAGAGGTATCTCCGTCTTACCGAGCCGTATGTTGAGCGGGACCTTCCAGCCGCGTTCTCCCTTGTACTTCCACCGCAACACCAGCATGGCAAGAGCGTTGAAGGTAAAGCTCCAGATCACGCCGAATGCATAAGCCTCGCCCAGCATGATCACATCGCCGCGACTGACCACAATCGTGAGCATCTGCAGTCCGGCGACGAGATTGACAATGCGATAGCTCGTCCCATACTTACGCTGCGGTTTACGGAACCAATCAGACAGCACTCCATCTTCAGCCACACGCATCAGCACGCCGGTCGAACCGACGATTGCAGTATTTACAGCGCCACCGAGGATCAGGAAGCCGACGATCACGACAAAGACGCGGAAGCCGATCCGCAGCGCCAGCGGCCCCACCATGAACATCGCCATGCCGGCGATCAGGTTGTCGCGATAGAGCGGAACTCGCACTGAGTCTGGGATCAGCATCACAGCCAGCAGCGTGCCAATGCCGGTAAAGATGAAGCTATAAATTGCAATCACGATCGCCGCGCGCTTCAGGTTCTTCAGCTTCGGATGCTCGATCTCGCGATTCACCTGCGCCAGCGACTCTTCGCCGCTCATCGCCAGAACGGAGTGCCCAAAGGCCATCAGCACGCCAAACAGGCCCATCGACCGTAGGAATCCAGTATGTTTCAGGAATCCAAGAGCATCCTGGCTGAAGTGAAGATTGTTTGGCGTAGGCCATGGTGGAAGGTGCGCCCCTACATGGAATACCGAAAAGATCCCCCACGAAAGCAGAATCACAACCATCACGGTTGTGATCTTCATCACCTTCAACGCCTTGTCGCTCGACTCCTCGATGCCCTTGGTGTTCTGCCACCAGAAGTAGATTGTTATCAGGCCTGCAATCGCAGCCGAGGTGCCATCCACGTGAAACTGGCGCGCCATTCCATTCGGATGCATCACCAGCCTGGTCATCCAGTGGTGCGCCACGCAGAGCCGCAACAACTCGTTCATCAATCCGACAATGTACTGCCCCGCCGAAACGCCCGAAATCGGCCCCGTCAGAATGTAGTCGAACATCAACGCCGAAACGCTGACCTTGGCGAAGGTCCCGCCCAGCGCCTCTTTCACGATGCGGTATACGCCGCCCCGCGTAAACATGCTGCAGCTCTCGACATAGACCGACCGCACCGCGAAACTGAACAACATCACGCCCAGGATGAACCACGGCGCAGCTTTGCCGACAGCCTCTTCCGCAATGCCGCCCGCATAGAAGGCGGAAGACCCGAGATCGTTCAGCACAATCGCCGCCGCTCGCCAGAAAGAAATGAAGGTGAGCATGACCGACGAAGCCACGACCAGGCGGACGCGGTTCGATTGCGGCTTAGTGATAGTTTGTTTGGAAGCCATTATGGTTTGTTATTCAAGGAGTACGTTCCACCCGCTACATCGAATCGCTTCGGCAGAAAGGGGTACGCGTTCGACCCTGAGTGGAAGGCTGCCCGATCCACCGGCAAGGGAGATTGACCTTCCGGCCGGCGCCATTGACAGCTAATCTTCGTCTCCCAATAACTCCTTCAGATCTTCTGCAAAACTAACCACGATGACGATTGCGGATCCGGCCATTCCGAGAAAGAAGAGCGGCACGACAATCTTTGCAACGACATGAATGGCTAAATCCATACCGAATCTATTGTATCTCTCAACTGGCTGGACCAACTGAGAATTGATAGCTCAATGTTAGACTTCAGACGCGATGCGACGAATTCCCCCGCGACTCTGGGCCATGGCCGTACTATCCGGCGTCCTTCAGATTTTGCCCTTTCCGATCGCGGGACCCACACCTCTCTGGCGTACCGCCTTCTGCTGGATCGCACTTTTGCCACTTCTCTGGGCGCTTCTTGCTAACGATAAGACAGGGAATCCACTTACTCTCCGTCAGGGCGCCGCGCTTGGTTACGCCTGTGGCTTCCTCTGGTACTTGGGCAACTGTTACTGGATCTACCAGACGATGTATCTCTATGGAGGCCTCGCCAAGCCCATCGCCTTTGGCATTCTCATCCTCTTCAGCCTCTATCTCGGCCTCTACCACGCGCTGTTCGGAACCCTGATCGCCACCTTCGGCAAGCGCTTCGGCCGCCAGACAGCCCTTCTTCTGGTTCCCTTCGCCTGGGTCGCTGTTGAACTCGCCCGCGCCCGCATCACAGGCCTGCCCTGGGACCTGCTCGGCATCGCCCAGGTCGATAACCCGCTATTGACACGCCTCGCGCCTATCACCGGAGCCTACGGTCTCTCTTTCGTCATCGCCGCAGTCAACGCCCTTTGGCTGATTCGCATTCGCATTCGCGAGCGCCGCTACACTCGCCCCGCCCTTACCGCCGCGGGAGTCGTCATCATCGTTCTCTACATCGTAGGTCTGCGTCTGATCGCAAATCCGAAGGCCTCTCCCACCACGGCCACTGCGACTCTCGTTCAGGAGAACCTTGAGGTAGGCGCCGCCAACACCGGCCCCCGGCCCTCAACGCAACAGTTCCTCGATTCTTTCTCCTATCTCAGCCGCTATCCGTCCCCACGATTCCTGTTAGGAATCCCGGAACTCGCAGGCACGCCCTCTGTCTACCTCGTCCGGCAGCCGCCTTCAGCCGAAGGAGCTGATCCTAGTCCGCCTGTACCAACTCCAACCGACCTCATCGTCTGGCCCGAAGCGCCTTCAGGCTTTTTCACCACAGACCCTAACTTCCACCAGCACATGAACGACCTTGCCGCTTCCAGCCAGGCACTCCTGATCATCGGCAGCATCGGCATCGTTCCAAATCCTGATCCACAAGCCGACCGCCCTTACTTCGAATATGACTCCGCAGCCATATTCACTCCCGATGGCAACTCCCGGGCTCGTTACGACAAGATCCATCTCGTCCCTTGGGGAGAGTACATTCCCTTCAAGAGCTTCTTCTTCTTCGCCAGCAAGCTCACCGCTGGCGCCGGGGACATGGATCGCGGCTCCAACCGCACCGTCTTCTCCTTTCGCGGCCACACTTACGGCACCTTCGTCTGTTACGAGTCCATCTTCGCTGACGAGGTCCGCCAGTTCGTCAAAAATGGCGCACAGGTTCTAGTCAACATCTCCGACGACGGTTGGTACGGCGACACCAGCGCCGCATGGCAGCATCTCAACATGGTCCGTATGCGTGCCATTGAAAATCACCGCTGGATTCTTCGCAGCACCAACACGGGTGTAACTGCAGCCATCAACCCATACGGTCGCGTCACCGCCGCCGCCCCACGCCACCAGCGAACCAGCATCCGCGTGCACTTCGGCTACGAGCACGACCTCACTTTCTACGCCGCGCACGGCGATCTCTTCGCCTACGCCTGCGCTTTCATCACAACACTCGCTCTTGCCTTCAGCTTTTATCGGACGAGCGTAAACCTGGGTGCCCCACGTCCCGCTTCTGGGACGTGGGAACAGAAGCCAAATGCGTCAATGCACTAGAATCGAAAGATATGCTTAGCGACTTCGAATACTCCTACTCCCCGGTCCGCGAAAAAGTCCGCGCTCTGCGGGAGTATCTTTGACTCGGCCCGACTCCGCCGCGAACTAGCCGCCATTGAAGAAAAGATCTCCGACCCCACCATCTGGGCCGACGCCTCGCGTTCGCAGCCGTTGATGCGCGAACGCAAACGCCTCGAAACCCTCCTAGCCGACGACACGGAACTCGCCCGCCGTTCCGACGACATCGAAGCCTACTTCGAACTGGCCCGCGAAGGCGAAAACACCGAACCCGATCTAGCCCGCGAGATTCCCGCGCTGGTCGACTTCGCCGACAAGCTCGAATCGAAGACCATGCTCTCGGAAGAAACCGACCCCCTCAACGCCATCGTCGCCGTCCATCCCGGCGCCGGCGGCACCGAATCGCAGGACTGGGCCGAGATGCTCATGCGCATGTACATCCGCTGGGGCGAGCGTCAGAACTTCAAGATCGAGATCAACGAAATCCAGGACGGCGACGAAGCCGGCATCAAGTCCGCCACCTTCACCATCACCGGCGACTTCGCCTTCGGGCTTTTAAGCGGAGAAACCGGCGTCCATCGCCTCGTCCGCATCTCGCCCTTCGACTCCGCCAAGCGCCGCCACACCAGCTTCGCCAGCGTCTTCGTCTCACCCGAGATCGACGACACCATCGTCATCGACATCAAGCCCGACGACCTCCGCATCGATACCTACCGCTCCGGCGGCAAGGGCGGCCAGCACGTCAACACTACTGACTCCGCTGTTCGCATCACACACATCCCGACTGGCCTTGTCGCGGGCTGTCAGAACGAGCGCAGCCAGCACAAAAACAAAGAGAAGGCGATGAAGCTCCTCCGCTCCCGCCTCTACGAGTACGAACTCGACAAAAAGAAAGCCGTCAGCAAAAAACTCGAAGACTCCAAGCTAGACATCAAGTTCGGCTCGCAGATCCGCAGCTACGTCCTGCAGCCCTACCGCATGGCCAAAGACCTCCGTACCCGCGTCGAGGTTGGCGACGTCGACAAAGTTCTCGATGGCGACCTCGAACCCTTCATCCGCGGCTACCTGCGCATGCGACGCGAGGGCAACTTCCCACCCGAAGCAGCGGAGGAGGACGTTGACGTCGCATAACATCCGCCATCCCGCGGGGTGACAAGAGCGCCGAATTCCGCAAGCCCGCTCCGCTCACCGTCCTCGCACACAAGTCCCTGTAACTCTCGCGTCTGCACTGCATCCAATGGAGGATACGAGGTGACCGGCGATGAGTGCGACCAGGACAGCAGACAAATCGACAGCGGACAAATCGGCAACAGGCAAATCCAAAAACACCAAGGACGAGCAAGCGCCTCTGCGCGAACAACTGATCGCCCTCCTCCAGGGTGGCCAGGCCCACACCACCTTCGACGAAGCCGTCAAGGATTTTCCCGCCGAGCTTCGCGGCACAGTCCCACCCAATCTCCCCTACTCAGCCTGGCAGCTTCTCGAACACCTCCGCATCTCCCAGCGCGACATCCTCAACTTCTCAGCCCCACCTACCGGCGGTTATCACCCCATGCGTTGGCCGCAGGACTACTGGCCACAATCCGCCGAACCGCCCACCGCCAACGCCTGGGACCAATCCATCGCCACCATCCACAGCGACTTGAAGCACTTCATCGCCATCATCGAGAACCCCTCCGCCGATCTCTACAAGCCCTTCCGCTGGGGCGAAGACCAGAACCTCCTCCGCGAAGCCCTCCTCATCGCGGACCACAACGCCTACCACCTCGGCGAACTCATCGTCCTCCGTCGCCTGCTCAACGCATGGCCCAAGTAAGAGAGGCTGCGGAAAAGCCATTGGTTTTATTTTGGGAGGGAGCGCAGGGTTTCAGAGGCTGCTGAAAAGCCCGTTTTGCTTAAGGGCACGGCTTCAGCCGTGCCGCAAGTGCTTTGCTCGAAATGCGGCTTTAGCCGCTGAGGTATGCTTTTTGTTTCGGGAGGCACTTTTTCAGCACACTCTTTAGCCCTGCGAAAAATGCAGCAAATACAAGGGGCTTTAGCCCCGGGCTTTCTTTCCGCAAGCCGCAATCATCGTTTTTTAGCATCCTCTAAACTTGTCCTCAGGACATTCGACAAAAAAATGAACGAACCCGAACTCATTCGCAACATGCTCGGCGGCGCCACGAAAGAAACTCCGCGCACCATCGCCGTCATCGGCCTGTCCGAAGTCGCAGCCAAGCCAAGCCACTACGTCTCCGCTTATATGCAGCAGCAAGGCTACAAGATCTACCCCGTCAACCCATCCGTCTCAGAGGTTCTCGGCGAAAAATCGTACGCCTCTCTCTCCGATCTACCCATCAAACCCGACATCGTCGACGTCTTCCGTCTTCCAAAATTCATCCCCGCCATCGTCGACGAGATGCTCCAACTCGGCCTCCCCAACCTCTGGGTGCAGCAGGGGATCATCAACCGTGAAGCCACCGCCCGCGCCGAAGCCGGCGGCATCCACGTTGTCATGGACCGCTGCATCATGGTTGAACACATGCGCTTGACATCCCTGACATCTTGACATCCAGGTGACAATTACCGCCACGCCACCCCTACAATTGATACAGATGAATATTCGCCTCCTCAGCACGTCCCTGCTCCTCGCCTGCGCCGTCCTCTTCTTCCATCCGCATGCGAACGCACAGCTTCAAGTCGTAGGCGACGGCGGTCCCGGCCCCGTCAAGGCGCAACATCTCACCGCCGAACTCGTCTCACTCGCGCCCAGCATCGCTCCCGGCGGCACTCTCCAGGCGGGCCTCGTCTTCACCCTCGAAGAGCACTGGCACGTCTACTGGATCAACGCCGGCGACTCCGGCGAGCCGCCCAAAATTATATGGACACTCCCCGACGGCATCACCGCCGGCCCCATGCAGTTTCCCATCCCCAGCCGCCTCCCCCTCGGCCCGCTCATGGACTTCGGCTACGAAGACGAAGCAGCCTTCCCAGTCCAGCTCACCGCCGCAAGCTCCCTCAAGCCCGGCCCCATCCACCTCGACGCCATCGTCAACTGGCTCGTCTGCCGCGAGGTCTGCATCCCCGGCAAGGCCCACCTCGGCCTCAACCTCAACGTCGACCCCAACGCCACCGCGCCCACCCAAACCGTCGGTGCCCTCGGCGAAGCCCTCACTCTCATCCCCAAGCCGCTCCCGCCCGGGGCCAAGCTCACCGTCACCGGCGGCCAGACCGACTTCGTCCTAACCCTCACCACAGGCAAGCGCGACACCAACGCCGAGTTCTACCCCTTCGACCAGGACCAGATCGCCAACGCCGCCCCACAGCCAATCGAATCGCTCTCCGACGGCGTTCGCCTCCGCGTCCGCCGCTCCGAAGACCTGAAGACCCTCCCAGCCACTCTTCACGGCGTCTTCAAGCTCTCCGACAAAATCGCCTACGACGTCACCGCCCCCGTCGTTCCCGGCGAGATCGCTCCCGCGCCTGCCTCTAAATCTCCTGTCGCCGCCGCCTCCAGCAGCGTCACCACGCTCACCGCCATCGGCCTCGCCTTCCTAGGCGGCATCATTCTCAACCTGATGCCCTGCGTCTTCCCCGTTCTGTTCCTCAAAGGCCTCGCCCTCCTGCAGTCTTCAGGGCAAGAGCGCAAGCACCTCCGCAGTCACGGCCTCGTCTACACCCTCGGCATCCTCGTCTCCTTCTGGGCCATCGTTGGCGTCCTGCTTGCTCTTCGCGCCGGCGGCAGCCAGGCTGGATGGGGCTTCCAACTCCAATCCCCAGTCTTCCTCACCCTCCTCGCCGCGGGCATCTTCTTCTTCGCCCTCTCGCTGGCCGGCCAATTCGATATCGGCCTCTCCCTCACCAGCGTCGGCGGTGACCTCGCGCAAAAACAGGGCTATACCGGCAGCTTCTTCACCGGAGTTCTCGCCACCGTAGTCGCCACACCCTGCACCGCGCCGCTGATGGGAGCAGCCATCGGCTTCGCTCTCGCGCAACCCGCCGCCATCACTTTCGCCGTCTTCACCGCCCTCGGCCTGGGACTCGCCGCGCCTTATCTCCTCCTCAGCTTCCAACCCGCATGGACCCGCATCCTTCCCCGTCCCGGCGCATGGATGGAGATCTTCAAGCAACTCACCGCCGTCATCTTCTTCGCGACCGTCATCTGGCTTGTCTACGTCTACGGCTCACTCTTCGCAGGCGGCGCAAGCGGCGGACAAGGCATCTACCGCGTCTCCCTCCTCCTCGGCTGCTTCCTGATGCTCGCCATCGCCGGCTGGGTCCTCGGCAAATGGCCCGCCCGCTGGGCCAGCACCATCGCCGCAATCCTCATTGCCGCTGTCGGCCTCGTCATCCCGCTCTACCAACCCAAAGACACCACCCTCGTCTGGGCTCCGTACTCGCAGCAAGCCCTCGACCAGGCCCGCGCCGCCGGCCACCCCGTCTTTATCGACTTTACCGCCGCCTGGTGCCTCAGCTGCCAGGTCAACGAGCGCATCGTCCTCAAGTCCGCCGACGTCCAGCGCCAGTTCAGCAAGAACAACGTCACCCTCCTCCGCGCCGACTGGACCCAGTACGACCCCGAGATCACCCGGCAGCTCGCCTCGGTCAACCGCAGCGGCGTTCCCACCTACGTCATCTATCCCGCGCCCGTCAACTCCGCCCCCGACGTCCTGCCCGAACTCCTCACCAAAGACATCGTCCTCACAGCCCTCGAGAAGGACACAAAGGACACGAAAAAATGAGCGTCTAGCGGCCCTCAATAACATCGTTCCTGAGTACTCCAGCACTCCCGCATGCTAAGTTCTCATCATGCCTTCCATGCGGAAATCTGCCCTGATGCTCGCCATTGTCGCGTCGCCACTCACGCTGATCGCCCAGCAAACACCACCGCAGTCCGCGCACGACTACACCGCATCACGTCAGGCAGAACTCACCCAACAGTTTCGGGACTTCCTCTCCATCCCCAACGTAGCAGCCGATCCGGCTGGCCTCCGCAAGAACGCCGACTTCCTCGTCGCTCAACTACAGCAACGTGGCATCCAGGCAAAGCTACTCACCGCCCCAGGCCTTCCCGCAACAACCCCACCCGTCGTCTTCGGCGAGATAAAAACCCCCGGCGCCAAACGCACCATCGTCTTCTACGCCCACTACGACGGCCAGCCCGTCACACCCTCCGAGTGGGACACCGGCCAGCCCTTCACCCCGATCATCAAGCAGGTCGACGGCGAGCCTCGCATCTACGGTCGAGGAGCCGGCGACGACAAAGCCGCCATCTTCGCCCAACTCACCGCACTCAGCGCCCTCCAGGCCGCGCACATTCCGCTCCAGGCCAACATCCGCTTCGTATGGGAGGGAGAAGAAGAAGCAGGCTCACCCCACCTCGAACAAATCCTCATGGCCAACCGCGACCTCATCCACGGCGACATCTGGCTCGTCTGCGACGGCCCCGTCGATCAGACCCGCCGCCAAACCCTCATCTTCGGCGCCCGCGGCGACGCCCACGTGCAGATCACCGTCTACGGCCCCAACCGCTCCCTGCACAGCGGCCACTACGGCAACTGGGCCCCGAATCCGGCCATGATGCTCGTCCAACTCCTAGCCGGCATGAAGGACGCCGATGGCCACGTCCTCATCCCCCACTTCTACGACGGCATCGCTCCCCTTGGCCCCATCGAAAAGAAAGCCCTCGCCGAAGCCCCAGTCAACGACGACCTCCTCCGCAACGAACTATCCCTCGGCCACACCGACGGCGGCAACAAGCATCTCCTCGAACTGCTCAACGAGCCCTCGCTGAACATCAACGGCATCTCCTCCGGCCAAACCGGCGCGCACTCCACCAACTCCATCCCACCCACCGCGACGGTAAAACTAGACCTGCGCCTCGTCGTCGGCATCGACCGGAAGACGCAACAACAGCGCGTCGTTGACTACGTGCGCTCTCAGGGCTACTTCATCACCACCGCGCCGCCAACGCGCGAGGAGCTCCTCGCCCACCCGAGGGTCGCCAACATCCAGGCAGACGAAGGCGAGAACGCCTCCCGCACTCCTATGGATCTGCCCATAGCCGCGGACGTCATCAAGGCGGTCGAGAGCGCCCGCGGCAAGGTCATTCTTCTGCCAACCTCCGGCGGCACCGTACCGCTCGACGCCATGGAGCGAGCAGCCAACACCCGCACCATCAGCGTCCCCATCGCCAACCACGACGACAACCAACACGCCGCCAACGAAAACCTTCGCCTGCAAAACCTCTGGGACGGCATCGAAACCATGGCCGCCCTCATCGCCATGCCGTAGCTGCTCTCAGCCCGCCCAAAATCTTCGGGTGCCCCATCCATCGCGTTCTTGCGATGGGTGGGATGTAGACTCTTTCCCCTTCGTCTTGCCGTTGTTGTTGCTGTTGCTTCACTTCAATCAACCCGATCAATCCTAAGAACTTGTCATCCTGAGCGAAGCGCAGCATAGTCGAAGGACCTGCGGTTGCTTTTGTCGTTGCCGTTTGCTCTGGCCTTTTCCATAGCCGTCCACTTGCATCCTGCGCCCACTCGTCTCAAAATATATCGGAGAAAGCAGTTGTGGAGGTGATTCATGTCCCACCGCAGACTTCTCTCTCTCGCCTTTACTCTCGCCACCGTCACTCTTCCCGCGTGGGCCGTAGCTCCTGGCACGCCCGCCCCCGACTTCAAGGGAACCGACTCCAACGGAACCCAGCACAGCCTCTCCGAGTACCGCGGCAAATTCGTCGTCCTCGAGTGGGCCAACCAGGGCTGCCCCTACGACCGCAAGCACTACCTCAGCGGCAGCATCGAATCCCAGCAGCGCGACTGGACCGCCAAAGGCGTCATCTGGCTCTCCGTCATCTCCTCCGCCCCCGGCACCCAGGGCTACGTCACACCATCCGAAGAAAACACCTACCTCAAGACTATGCACGCCGCTCCCACCGCTGCGCTGCTCGACCCCACCAGCACGATCGCCCGTCTCTACGAAGCCAAGACCACGCCCCACATCTTCGTCATCGACCCCACCGGCAAGCTCATCTACCAGGGCGCCCTCGACAACAAGCCCACCACCGACCAGGCCGATCTCAAAGGGGCCGACAACTACCTCAACGACACACTCAACGCAGCCATGGCAGGCAAGCCAGTCCCGGTCGCCAGCACCCGCCCCTACGGCTGCTCCGTCAAGTACGCGCACTAGCAAATACGCCGATTTCTGCCCACAGGTCTTGTCGTCATTTCGACCGAAGCGCAGCGAAGTGGAGAAATCCGCTTTTCTACTGCTGCTCCTTTATTCCGCGTTTGGCTTCCTTGATTCGTGCAATCTCATCCATTCGCTGCGTCAGTTGTTTCTCCCGGCCCTCATTCGTCGGATGGTAATATCTCCGCCCCGCAAGCCCCGCAGGCAGGCACTCCATATCCGCCACGCGCCCTTCAACATCGTGCGCGTACTGATAGTCCTTGCCGTAATCCAGTTCCTTCATCAGCTTCGTCGGCGCGTTCCGCAGGTGCAGCGGCACCGGCTCCGCAGCGGTCGCTTCAATATCCGCAAGCACCGCTCCATAGGCCGTGTACACGGCGTTCGACTTAGGCGCCAGCGCCAGATAAACCACCGCCTGCGCCAGCGCAAGCTCTCCCTCCGGATGCCCCAGAAAATGCATCGCATCCTTCGCACTCAAACAAAGATTCAACGCCTCCGGAGCCGCCAGCCCGATGTCCTCTACCGCCATCCGCACAATCCGCCGCGCACAGTACATCGGGTCTTCGCCTGCTTCGAGCATCCGTCCCAGCCAATACATCGCCGCATCGGGATCGGAGTTCCGCACGCTCTTATGCAGCGCCGAAATAATGTCGTAGTGCTGCTCGCCTTTTTTGTCATACAGCAACACCCGCCGCTGCAACGCCTCCGCGGCCAGCGCCTTCGTAATCAGCCTCTCGCCGTGCGCCCCCGGTTCTAAAGAGACAGCCAGCTTTGCCGCCACATCAAGCGCATTCAAAGCGTTGCGAGCATCCCCGCTCGAATAAGAAGCGATCGTAGCCAGCGCATCATCCTCCGCCGCAACTCCACTCGCTCCCAACCCCCACTCCGCATCGCCAAGCGCCCGCCGCAGCAGCCCGACGATCTGTTCCTCTGTCAGCGCCACCAGCGTATACACCCTGCACCGCGACAACAGCGCCGCATTAATCTCAAACGAAGGGTTCTCGGTCGTCGCGCCAATCAGCCGGATCGTTCCCCGCTCCACATACGGCAGAAATGCATCCTGCTGCGCCTTGTTGAACCGGTGGATCTCATCGACAAACAGAATGGTGCGCGACCCAAAGCTCGCCGCCTTCTCTGCCTCCACCATCACGTTCTTGATCTCTTTGATCCCGCTCATCACAGCCGAGAACTCAATAAAACTAGCCTGAGTCATCTGCGCAATAATCTTCGCCAGCGTCGTCTTCCCGGTCCCCGGAGGCCCCCAGAAGATCATCGACGTCGGATCGTCACTCTCAATCGCCAGCCGCAGCGGCTTGCCCGGCCCAAGCAGATGCTCCTGCCCCACAAACTCGTCAAGCGTCCGCGGCCGCATCCTCTCCGCCAGCGGCGCCTGCCGCCCACGGCCAGACTGAGCCGAAGCCCGCAACGGCGATGTATCGAACAGACTCATAGCGCTTCCCGCTCCGTCTCTGCTGCGTTAGTTGCGATTGCGGTTGCGTTAGTTGCGATTGCAGTTACGATTGCTGTTGCAGTTGCCTCTGCCTTTCTTCTTCCAACCCCGGAAACTGTCATTTCGACCGAAGCTGCTCTCGGTCTCATCGTGAGCAACGCAGCGGAGAAATCCGCTTCTCGCTTGTGCCTTTGCCGTTGCAGTTGCAGTTGCCTTGCCTTTCTAGTTGTCATCCTCGATGGCGATCTGCTGTTGCAGTTGTAGTTGCAGTGGCGGTTGAACTTGCTGTTGTTCGTTTTTCGCTGTCATCCTGAGCGAAGCGAAGGACCCCTGTATTTCGCCTTTGTTCCCGCCTTCGCCCGTTGCCGGCTAGCCTCATACAGTAACAACGACCCCGCAACCGCAGCATTCAAACTCTCCACAGCGCCAGGGCAGGGAATCGTCACCCGCGCATTGCTCATCGCCAACCACTCCGTCCCTAGCCCACTGCCTTCATTGCCAATCATCAAAGCGCAAGCCCAAGTAAAGTCCATCTCCTGCGCCGCCGTCACACCAACACCATCCGACCCCACAGAAGCAATCAACCTCACTCCGCGCCGCTTCAGCATTTCTATCTCTGATGCATCCACCGCAACCACCGGCACACGAAACACGCTCCCCACACTCGCCCGCAGCGCCTTCTGATTCCACGCACTCACTGTCCCCGGCGTCGTCAACATCCCCGTCGCACCGAACGCCTCGGCCGACCGTACCAACGTCCCCAGGTTCCCCGGGTCCTGCAACCCCACCGCAATCAAAATCAACGGCGCAGTCTCCCTTCCCATCGCATCATCCAGCGCCGACACCGGAGGCACCAGCAGCGCAGCAACGCCCTGCGGCGACCGCGTCTCGACCACACTCTCAAATACCTCCTCCGTCAGTCGCAAGACCTCAACACCGCGCGGCACAACCTCTGGCGTTTCACGACGCTCACTCACAAAGACGGTCTTCAGCACCATCCCACTGCGCAGTGCCTCTTCCAGCAGATGGTCGCCTTCGATCGCAATCAGGCCTCCACTCAACCGCGTATGGCCCTGAAACGCCGCCCGCAGCTGCTTCACCTGCGCATTCGTCCTGCTCGTGATAACGTCCGAACTCATTCCAAAATCTTACCTTTCCACCATCCCGCATCTTCCATGCCCCATCCATTAGAATGGAGAACAAGCGCCAAAACCGGGCCCGGCCCATGATAGGGTCAAGTTCTTTGCATAGAAGACTTTGCGGCCGGCTACGTTTTGAAGTCCAAGCCTAAGTCTTTTCAATGGAAGACTTTGCATCAAATAAGTACCCTGGGGGGATCCCACCCCCAACTTCAGGAGCCAGATTTTGACGGCCGAAACCATCCGTATCCATCCCGACGAGCCCGAGCCTGCACTCATTCGCTACGTTGCCGACAGCCTCAATGCCGGCAACGTCGTCGCGCTCCCCACCGACACCTTCTATGGCCTCGCCGTCGACCCCGTCAATCTCCGGGCCGTTGAACGCATCTACGAAATCAAAACCCGCGCCCGCCACAAGCCCCTCTCGCTGCTCATCGCCGAGGTCGCCCAGGCCTACGAACTCGCCCGCCAGATCGACTCCGCCTTCGATCGCCTCGCCGAAAAATTCTGGCCCGGCCCCCTCACCATCGTCGTCAAGGCCGGCAGCAAGCTTCCCCTCCGCGTCACCGCCAACACTGGCAACCTCGCCCTTCGCGTGCCCGAGGCCGCCATTCCCCGCGCCGTCGTAGCTCGCCTCGGCCTGCCCATCACCGCGACTTCGGCCAATCTCTCCGGCCTGCCCGAGTGCACCTCCGCCATCGGCGTTAACGAGCAGCTCGGCGACAAGCTGCCCCTCATCGTCGACGGCGGCCCCACCGGCCGCACCACCCCCACCACCATCGTCGATCTCTCTGGAGGCGGCAACTCCTGGATGATCCTCCGCGAAGGCGCGATCCCCACTCACGAGATTGCCCTGACCCTCCAGCATTAGAGGACGCGACTATTCGCTAAGCCTCTAACTTTTTCGTAGATAGGCCTTAAGCCAACCTGTAGACTAGCTCGACGCACAATTGAACCTTTGGCTGAGACTCTTCCATATCCGTATATGTGGGCCCGCATCCGTTTTCCGTATAAATTGGTTCTTCCTATACGATGATCGCCCCTTCCTCCAATCTGCGACGCCGAGGCACCACCCGCGGTCTCTTCCTTCGCCGGCTGCTGGCGCTGGTTCTGCTGGTCGCTACTGCCTGGTGCATCTGGGTCTATCAGCAGATCGCCACAGTTTCCGGCCAGGACGACGCCCAGCCAGCAGACGCCATCGCCGTCTTCGGTGCGGCGGAGTACTCCGGCCACCCATCGCCGGTCCTTCACGCCCGCCTAGACCACGCCGTCGAACTCTACCGCAAGCAGATCGCCCCTGTGATCATCACCCTCGGCGGCGGCGGCGATAAGGACTCCGGCAACACCGAAGGAGGCGTCGGCCGCGACTACCTGCTCGCCAATGGAATCCCCTTCGGCAGCATCATCGCCGAGACCCGCTCCATCGACACCGAGCAGCAGGTCCACCGCCTCGCCGCCATCGCGCGCGAAAATAATCTCCACCATATCGTCGTCGTCTCTGACGCGACCCATCTCTTCCGCATCCGCGAACTCTGCAAAGATGCAGGCCTCGACGTCTACACCTCGCCCCGCCCCGCCCTGGGCCACATCAGCAACTACGACCTGGCGATGCGCTACTTCCACGAGATCGTAAGTTATACAGCCCTACGGCTCGGCCTCAATGTCGACTGGCTGCACAGTTAGCTCGAAGACAAGCCCGGACATTTAAGGTGTATCGACAGACGGGCGATGCGTGAAATGCTTGTTTTGATATTGAGAAGATTTGTCATCCTGAGCGGAGTCTCTCGCGGTTTCATCGCGAGAGGCGCAGTCGAAGGACCTGCGTTTAGCTAGAAGCAGCAATCCGTTCCAGGTGATTTGTGGTGCCTTGTCGTCCAATCCACGTTGCCTTACATGTCGATGCGTGGCCTAAAAAACTGTCCTGCCCTGGGCAAGCAACCAGACGTAAGGGATCACCGCAGCGAAGAGCGTCGAACTGAAGTTGACGAGATCATTTCCGAGCCATCCGCGCTGCTCCGCCGTCGCCCCCAACAAGCTGTCGAAGAACAATCCCGCACAAGCCGCAGCGAACACCAAGGCCTTATCCGGCCAAAGCGCATGATGGAGCGAACCCGCCGCCACGATAACTCCTGCCGCAACCACTCCCGCAAGAGTGCCTGCGAGACTGATTCCACCATCTTTTCCGCTCGGAACACGACGAAACGTGGTGAGCATCCACGTCGTGCCGCCAAGCGCCTGCCCAATCTCCGACGACACGGTATCCGCCGTAGCCTCGGCGAGCGCAGCGATACAGCCGTCATACCACCCGATCAACGCGCACAGTGCTGCGATGCCAAGGTTTGCGACGATCTGCGAAGCACGCCTCCCACTACGCGCCTCCGCCACACCGCGCCTCTCTTTTCTCTTTCTACCGAAACGGGTCGCAGCGAAGGTGAGTACGAATAGCGTGACGAGGGCAGGAATCGCCGGACGATCGACCGGAAGAGAGCTAAAACCGGTCCACACTGTGGGAGTTCGCGCCAGAATTGCGCAGACCAGAAATCCAACGCTCGCCGCAGGCAGAGTCGCTGACCGAAGCAGCCAAACCACCACTGCGAACGCGAAGCTGCACAGTAACGGAACAGACGCAGCTGTCGTCAGCGGACGATAAACTGCTACTGTCCCCACGACCAGTAACGGTACAACCACCCCAACCAGCACCCGCGACTGCAACCGGTCTCGCACTTGCGGAATCGCCTTCCTCCAGCCCGTATCTCTCTCGACCCCTTGCATTTCCTCGTCCACCGTCCAGTCTCATCCCGCCTGTTGATTTACAATCAACCTGAGCATAGCCAACACCAGCACCATCGCGGGAGCAGTTTTGCACTTAGCAAGAATCGAAGCAGCAGGAAACACCCAGTCGCGGCCGCGCCGTCGCGCTGTTCGGTCCGTAGCGCAGGCCCTCCGGTCGGCATCCGGACTTGCTTTGGCAGCCGCCATCCTTGTATCGGTCACCGGTTGCGGCAACACCTACCGCCCCGTCGTCAGCGCCATTAACCCGGTCGGTCCCGCCGCGCAGCCGCAGAAGTTTGCCGTGGTCATCTCCACCACCGGCACAGCTACAGCGAACACCACAGCTACATTCAGCTCGGGCGCTTCCTCCATCACAGTGTCTTCTGTTACTGGCATTGTGAGCGGTCAGTTGGTGACAGGTGCGGGCATCGCTGCTGGTACGACAGTGTCTGGACCTCCATCAGGCACCACTGTCAATCTTTCCTTGCCGACCACTTCTGCAGAGTCCAACACGCCTGTTGTCTTTACCAACCCCACCCCTGGCCTGGTCACCTTCGTCGACTTCTCCGGAGACACTGTTCTCATCACGGCCCAGATTGGCGTAAATCCCTACTACCTCATCCTGAACAGCGGCGGCACCACCGGCTATACGCTCAACAGCGACCACACCCTCACCACCTTCGACGTCGATACCCAGCTCCTGCAAAGCAACATCCTCCAGACCACGCTGCTCCCCGGCGCCGCCCCAGTCAGCATCTTTCCCGAGGGAACCAACACCTACGTCACAGACCCCGGTTTGAATGTCGTGTCCCAATTCACCGGTCAACCCCTCAATCTGCAACAGCAACTCTCGGTCAATCCAGCCTTCACGCCGATTTACGTGACCGGCATCGCCAGCGCTCCGCGCGTCTACGCTATTAGCCAGCGCAAGGGCGGCGGCCTCGGTCAGGTCTCCACCATCGAGACCACAAGCAACACCGTCGATCCCAATCCAATCCCCGTCGGCCAGAATCCCGTCTACGGTGTCATGACCAACGACGCCAAACGCGCCTTCATCCTGAACCAGGGAGAAGGCACGATGAGCGTCATCAACGCCCAGACCAACCTGCTCGACACCGTGCCTGCGGGGGCCACTAACCCGATCAAAGTCGGCACCTCGCCGCTCTGGGCGGACTTCGCGCCCACCCGCAACGAAATGGTCGTCGCCAACGCCGGAGACGGCGTCAATCCTGGCTCCCTCAGCATTATCAGCACTCCGCTCTGCTCGGCCGCTGCCCAGCCAAACAATCCCAACTGCGATCCCAACAATCCGGTTGACGCAGTCGGTTTTGGCACCGTTCTCGCAACCGTTCCGGTTGGCGTCAACCCGGTCATGGTCGGCGTTTTGCAGGACGGCACCCGCGCCTACGTCGTCAACAGCGGCAATCCCAAACTGCCCTGCGCCGGTGCTGGAGTAACCGGTCCCAGCACTGGCTGTTCGGTGTCGGTTATCAACCTCACAACGAATACGGTCACCGCCACGATTCCGCTTCCCCTCAGCCCCGTCAACGCCGGCTCTCCCGTGTTGAATGGCCATCCCAACTACATCGCCGTCACCACCGGTACACCTACCGGCAAGGTCTACGTCACCTCACCCGAGTCCAACTTCATGACCGTCATCCGCACCGACACGGACGCAGTCGACACCACAATCCCGCTACAGGGCAACGGCGTCTCGGTTCGCGTAACCCAGCCATAACTGTGCAATCGGTTAGCCTTGAATCAGGCAGCAAAGCAAAGAGCCATCCCGCAACAGGATGGCTCTTTGCTCTTGTCGCTTAGGCCGCAGTTATTCCCCAACCAGAATGATCGGCATAGTCGGCGTCGTTGCTCCGCCCTCATCCTCCACAGTCACGCCGAAGGCCTTCGCCTCGACCCCTTTGGGCAGCGGAGGCATAATCACACTGGCATTGCCGCGCTCATCCGGGTGGAAGGTTCCCGCCGGAATCGGATTCTGCCCAGCCGTCGCCGGAATCAGCCAAAGCTCATACGTCTTCGCCGGCTGCAGCGGCTCCAGATTGCTCGCCAGAAAGATCAGCGTCCCTTTATTCGCAACATACGCCACGCGGCCCGTAGGCACAGGCGCAGTCTGCCCCTTCGTCAACGTCACCCGCATCGCCGAGCTGTCCGTCATCGTATCCAGCACCTGTCTCGCCGCGGCTGCGTCAGCCGTCAGGTGGTCAATCTGGCTTGCCTGTGTCGTCAACGCTCCGCGCAGTGTCTCGCGCCCGTGGTACAGATTACCCGCCGCCACCGCCAACCCAGCCGCTACCGCCCAGCCGATCCACGGCAGCACCTTGCCCGCGACGCCGCGCTTAGGCTGATCGTCCTCAGTCAAATAGTCGCCACTGCCCAGCCCACGTTCGTTTCGCTGACTCTCATCCGAGGCCCCGTCGCCGACCGCCGTTGCATTGGCGCCGGCATTGGTAAAGCTCGATCCAGTCCGGCCAGTAGTCGCCGGCTCAGCCGCACCCGCTTCCGCTACAACAGGGCGGTCGATCGGAATCGCCTTCTTCTCCCGAGCTACCTGCCTCATCAGCCGTTCCCGCGCCTGCGCCGGGGGTGAGTGCACATCGGCCGTAAGCGCATACGCCGCCAGGTCGCCCTGTATCTCGGCCAACTCCCGCCGCGCCTCGGCCGACTGCGCCACATAAGCTGCGACCTCCGCCGTCTCTTCCTTGGAGAGTAGTTGCATGGCAAACAGCGCCAGGTCTTCCGAGGTAATACGCCGCTCTTCGCTCATGCCGTAAACGCCTTTCTCAGCGAGATGAGCGCGCTGCGTATCCTCGTCTTCACCGTACCCAGCGGGTCACCCGTCATCTCGGCGATCTCCGAGTGTGTCAGCCCGTCAAAAAACGCCATCTCCAGAGTCTTACGCTGCTCCACCGGAAGCAGAACGATAACCGAGCGCGCCTTTTCCATCAAACTGTTGCGTTCGGCTTCGTCCGCCAGATTGTAGCTCGAAGCCAGCGCCATATCGTCGACCTGCTCAGTCGGCCGCTTCCTTCGCAGCGCATCGATCGACCGGTTTCTCGCAACCACTGCCAGCCAGCCGCCGAGGCTGCCTCGCGTTGCCACGAAACCATCGGGATTGCGCCAGATCTGCATAAAGACTTCCTGTAAGACATCCTCGGCCGACGCCGGGTCCCGCAGCACCCGCAACGCAACCGAGTACACGACCTTCGAGTAACGGTCGAACAGCGACGCCATAGCGTGTTCATCGCCCCTCTGCACCAGCGTCAGCAGCGCAGCGTCATCCTGCGTCGAGGGTGATGGCGAGTTCACGAGTCCCGTTTCTCTATACATAAAAACGCACCTGAACCTGGAGCAGATTGCACAAACTTCAACTATTTGCGGTCGATCCGACAACTCCACTGGCCTACTGTCCTCGACGGTGTTTCACGACCCTGTCGAAGCGATACCAGTGTAACTTTACTCGAAAATAGACAAACCGAAACGTCATTCTCTCCTCGGTCTCTTCTTGATCACGGAGAAACACCTCGCTCGTAACCGTGAAAAGATAGAAGCAGCTCTCCGATTTCCCGACAGAGCTTGCGCGAACGCAGAACATGACGAACCCCACAAAAGAGCGCCGCGAAAAAATCCGTCTCGACAGGCTCCTCGTCGACCGTGGCCACGCTGCCTCCCGCGAGCGCGCCCAGGCCCTCATCCTCGCCGGCCGCGTCCTCGTCGATGAGCAGCGCATCGACAAGTCCGGCGCCTCCATCTCCCCCGGCGCAACCATCCGCCTCCTCGGCTCCGATCTCAAGTACGTCAGCCGCGGCGGCCTCAAGCTAGAGCACGCCCTCGCCTACTGGTCCATTGACCTCACCGGCCTCTCCTGCGCGGACATCGGCGCCTCCACTGGCGGCTTCACCGACTGCATGCTGCAAAACGGCGCACGATCTGTCCTGGCTGTAGACACCGGCTACGGCCAGATCGCCCAGAAGCTCCGCGACGACCCTCGCGTCACCTTGCGCGAGCGCACCAACGCCCGCCTTCTCGCTCCCGGCGAACTCCTTATTCAAGAAAATGAAGATTGTCATCCTTCGCGCAACGGGGGACCTGCTTTTCTTTCCCTCGCCCCCGTCTTTATGGCCATGGACGTCTCCTTCATCTCCGCCACCCTCGTCCTCCCCGCCGTCCTCGGCGCCCTCAGCACGCCGCAACACCACTGGCAAGGTGAAGCCGTCATCCTCATCAAGCCCCAGTTCGAGGCCGGCCGCGAGCACATCGGCAAGGGCGGCATCGTCCGCAACCCCGAAGCCCGCCAGTCCGCCATCCAGCGCGTCCGAGACTGTGTCATCGAGCAGCAAGGTACCGCGATCGAAGTCATCGACTCCCCCATACAAGGCATGGAAGGCAACCATGAGTACCTCCTCCACGCCACCTTCGGAACTCTCTAGCAGCCGGCCCAGCGACTTCATCGTGTGTCCCATTCCGGAGACCAAAATTACGAAACCGGACACGCACCGCCCCAACCGATCGGCCAAAACAGTTGGCGTCCCACGCGCTTTCCCTGAATCCACCTCGCATGGTCAAGCGACGCTAGCTTTACGCCCACTTAGAACACATAACGGTGTCACCGCCCAAGTCTCACCTCGCAAATACCGCCAGGTCCTCTGGAGACCGGACCTCTCCGCTCATCATCTTCCGCAGCAGCTCGCGCGTACGCAGAGCAGGGAAGGGCGTTTCGATGCGAAACCCCTTGGTCTGCCGCGGCAGCTTGACGATGTACGCCGGACGATCGTCAAACTCGCCTCCATGGCTCGCGGCTTCGTCCTCAGCCGTCCACCACTGTGCCGTCCCATTTCTCTGAAGGTGTGCCCGCCACGAGTGATCGCCCATCACCACTACCGTCGCCGAATCCCAGGCGCCGCTTCGTTCCAGCTGCACATAGATGTGATCGAGGTACCGGTCGGCCAGCGCGAGGTTGTCGATATACGACGAGCCACACGTAGCGCAGTCTTTTTTTTCGCGGCCGTAGATTCCGGGGGGATGCGGGATGGGCATATGAAGCAGAAGAAAGTTGATCGACGGGTCCTCCAGGAATCGATCGCCGGTAAAACTCAACTCGCGATAGTCCTCGAGATGTCGCGACGCATCCGTGTTCGCAACGGCCTGGCCGCTCTGTCTGTGCGAAATAGCATAAAGAAGATCGGCGATGTTCCGCCATGGCGCAGCGGCATTCTGAAGCACCGTCGCGTCTGTCTCCATGCGGCGCGCCAACGGGACCGTGTGGGAGCTCCAGAAGCAATGATCGAGAACCTGTGGAAGGATGCGGCAGTAGGGGATGTACCAGCCTGCAACAGCGGTACTGTAGCCCCTGTCCAGCGCGTCCTGAAACACGGTCTGATGCTCATCGAAGAGGAGCCACTGATCGCCGGCCGGGTGGTGCACCATCAGCATCCGGCCGCCGGGGGAGGATCGGATCTTGTCCACTGCAGCCCCGGATATCAACGACGGCAGCACCTTCTCGGTAAACAGACCCGCCGGCACTACATGCGTAAAGACAGTCGACTGCCGCGCCAACCGGTCGAACGCCGGCAGCGCAAGACCGGGAAAGCGCCGCTCATACAATTGCTGATAGGAGAGCTCATCGAGAATAATCCAGATAATCTTCGGCCTGTCGCCCCGCGCCAAGCCTGAGTTTGCATCCTGATGCAGCGCAATGGGCGTGTTCGAATCCCCAGCCCGCGCGAAGCACCAAATCATCTGGGCAACCGACGCAACTCCACTAATAGCAGCGTAGGCCAGAAGGATCGTAGCCACTCGTTCGACTCGCTCGAACACCGGAAGAAAAGATTGCCGCCACAGCGCGATCAGAGTAATCCAACACAACAACGAGACAAAGAACAGACCCGCCTCCAACCATAGAGGAACGCTCCACGCGCGAAGCACCACGCCCTCTATTAGCACCAGCGACGGAAGCATCAGCACCATTGCCGACCACACCACCACTCGCACACGGCCATGCCTTCGCGCGAGCAGAAACACTCCCGTCAGGAGGGCCCAGAGCAATAGGACATCCAACAGCACGGCTAGAAAAATCGAAGCCGTCGGCTCGCTCTGGTGGTAGACCCACAAGTGATTCGGGCTAATCAACGGTCCGATCAGGGGAGCACAGCCGAGCACAGCAATCCCGAACGCAGTTATCGTGGGGTGCGTCAACTGTCTCATAGGAGCTGCTCTGGGGGGAAACAAAGGAAGTAGTAGTGGCCAGAAGTCGGCGTCTGGGCGACCCGCGAGGACATGAACCCATCGAAAACCAAGGCACTCGAAAACAAGACATCTGTCAAAGAAACACACGTACCAACCGAAGCCATGTGGAGCTCTCAATCTGATCTGGAATTCGGTGACTCACTCGTATGGACACCACTTCGTATGAAAAGCTTCTTTACCCTATCAAAAAATTCGTGTCGAAAAAACTCTACGAAGAAATCTCGATAAATCCCTGGATCGCGCCTTATTCATTTTCTTCCTGCAGCAGCTCCCTGTTACGCGTCCACAACCCCCTCATCGACTGTTCCTCGGCATCCTTTAGAGCAGTTCTCAGTCGCTCCGGGTCTATCGATACTCAGAGATGGTTTGCAAGGAATTGACTAATCCAAGAAAAGTCACTCTGAGCGGAACCTCTCGCAATTTCCTCGCGAGAGACCAGTCGAAGGATCTGCTCGTCATGTTTACCTTTTCGGGTTATTTTCAACATAGCTCAACATAGCTCGGCCATGCCTGCGTCGTTTTTCATTAACGATACGCGCCGGCAAGGAATCGTCATCCCGTCTCCCGAAGCACCCTGCCTTACACTAGAGATCAATGCTCCAGGTCGCCATCATCTCCAAGCCGCAGAAGCCGGAGGTCGCCGGCATCCTCCGCGATCTCATCGCGTGGCTCGAAGCACGCAACTACCACTACCTGTTCGACCCCGACAGCGCTGCCTACATCGGCGCCCCCAACCCCATCGAGCGCGTCGACCTGCCCAGGCACAAGCCCAACCTCGTCATCGTCCTTGGCGGCGACGGAACGCTTCTCGCCGCGGCCCGCGCCTTTGCCCGCACCACCACTCCCATCCTCAGCGTGAACCTCGGCTCCCTCGGCTTCCTCACCGAGATCCCCCTCTCCGACCTCTACTCCACCCTCGAGGCCTGGTGCGATAACTGCGCCGAGATCGAAGTCCGCAGCATGATGCGCGCCGAGCACATCCGCGACGGCAAATCCCTCCGCGAATGGGACGCCCTCAACGACGTCGTCGTCGCCAAAGGAACCATCGCCCGCATGGGCGACTTCTCCGTCGAGATCGACCAGCAGCTCGTCGCCACCTTCCGCGCCGATGGCGTCATCGTCTCCACCCCCACCGGCTCAACCGCCTACAACCTCGCCGCCAACGGCCCCATCGTGATGCCCAGCGTCAACGCCATGCTGGTCACCCCCATCTGCCCCCATCTGCTGACCATTCGCCCCATCGTCACCCCCGGCGAAGCCACGGTCAACGTCCGCGTCGTCGGCGTCCCCAACGAAATCTACCTCACCGTCGACGGCCAGGAAGCAATCGAGCTGCAACTAGGCGACTACGTCCACTGCCGGCGCTCTGAATTCAGCGTCCGCCTCCTCCGCCACCGGCCCAACGGTCTCTTCAGCGTCCTCCGCTCCAAACTCAAGTGGGGCGAACGCTGATTCCACGCCGTAGTTCCACCCAAACTTAGTCACACGGAATAAATCGTCGAGCAAAATTTAAAATAGCTGTTACACTTCCGCCACACCGGAGGATTTTCGATGAAAGTTTCGTTGAACCGCGCCATGGCGGTGACCGCGCTCGTGTTAGCGCTCTTTGCTGCGATCCATTCACAAACTCAGACTCAGACACAGCGAACCCAGCTGATTGAAAATGACGACGTCAAAGTCTGGCGTTCCCTGGTCCTTCCCAACTCGCCTCTCACCATGCACCGGCACGACCATCCGCGCGTCATCATCCCCCTCCAGAGCGGCACCATGAACATCGTCGATCAGAGCGGCGCCAAAGAGGCCCACGTCTGGGAAAAAGGCAAAGCCTACTGGCTCCCCGCCAACCCGCCAAACACCATGCACGCCGACGTCAACGCCGGAGACCAGCCAATCGAAGTCGTGGTAGTCGAGCTGCAAAAAGAAAAGTAAAGCCGTCGTCGAACGTTCGATGAAAGTCCGCGCGGTTAGAGCATTTTCACCGTTGCGATAAGTTAAGTAAGAGTCGTCATTCTGAGCGAAGCGAAGAAACCCTGTATTTCGCTCGAAGCGCCGCACCGTACACATCATGAAAATGCTCTAGCCACGAACTTTCAATATCGTCAACGCCGCAAAGTAACCATAGGCCCACCGACCGGATGGCAAAAAACCTTCCCATGGCTCAGCGCAATCTTCCTCTGCGCCAGCCCCGCCATCTCCGGGTCATGCGTCACCATCACAATCGTATGGCCATTGCGATGCAAATCCTGCAGCAACTCCGCCACGATCGTCTGATTCGCCGCGTCCAGATTCCCCGTAGGCTCATCCGCCAGCAGAATCGGCGGATTATTAATCAGCGCCCGCGCAATGCAAACCCGCTGTTGCTCCCCACCCGACAGCTCACTCGGCAGATGCGACACACGATCACCCAACCCAACCTTCTCCAGCGCCGCCCGCGCCTCCGCCTCATCCGTCATCGAGTGAAAGTACTGCGCCAGCATAACGTTCTCCACCGCCGACAGATACGGAATCAGATGAAACTGCTGAAAGATAAACCCGATCTTGTCCGCGCGAAATCGATCCAGCTCGGTCGCGCTCATCGAGGCCACATCAACACCGTCGATCTTCAATACGCCCGCGGTTGGCCGATCCAGACACCCAATCAGGTTCACCAGCGTGCTCTTGCCCGAACCCGAAGGCCCCGTAATCGCAACCCACTCCCCCGCAACGATCGAGAAGCTCGCATCGGCCAGCGCCCGCACCACGCCGCCATGCCCGGCATACTCGCGAGTTACGTGATGCAGCGCGATTACGGCGCAGTCATCCCGCGTATTGTCGGCAAAGTCAATTAATGATGGCCCGGTCTGTACCTTAGCTTCGTTCACACTCTCATCCTCTCATTCGCCCTTCAGCAGCGCAGCCGGCTGCAACCCTCGCAACACCCGCACAGGAAGAAGCGCCGCCATCGCTGCAATCGCCAAATTCAGCAGCAGCACCATCGGCAGCACCGACAGATGCGGCAGCGTCGCCGTATGAAAGTTTCCCTCGCTGATCGCCCACGCCGCAGCCGAGCCCACGACAAACCCCGCAACCACACCGGCCAGCGCGAGCACCAGCGCCTCCAGCAAAAACATCCCCATCAACTGCCCCTGAGACCCACCCAGCGCCTTCATCAGAGCAAAATCACGCCGTCGCTCCAGCACACTGGCCGACAACGTCGCCAGTACACTCACCGCCACGGTAAGCGCGATCAGCAGCACCGCCCCATACATCAACGCATGCGTGCGGTCGACGATCTTCGATTCGCCTTCGACAAGCTGCCGCACCGGCTGCACTTGCGCATCCGGCAATTTCTTTTGCAACTGCGCAATTGCAGCCTCGACGCGCTTCGTCCCCCCCGACACCTGCAGCTCAATCACGCTCGGCCCCACGCCTGTCCAGGCAGTAAACGCAGCCAGCGGCATATAGATGCGGCTATCCTCATCGCCGCCGGTCTTGATCCGACCAACACCCTGCAGCGTAACGGCGTGCTCTGCATACGTGAGCGCAACCGCATGCTCATTCCCCACAAAATTAGCGGCCCGTTGACCCAGCAAAGCAGCATTCGCATTGGCAGGATCAGGCCACGCATCCACCTGCCACCACGAATCCAGCCGCCTCACCGCTGCAAAATCCGTGCCTGCCACAACGACAGGCGTTCCCGTATCCGTCGTCGCCACAGCATAGGCAAACTCCGCCGCAAGCGAATCGGCACCAGCCGCCTGCTGCACACGCGCAAGAGCATCCGGCGGCAGCGAAGCATTCGCAGGCCCCATAATCACAATATTCGCGCCGAAGCTGCGAAACTCCTTATGCAACTTCGCATCGAGATCCGCATACAACGTCAACAGCGCCGTCGCCACACCCGCCGACACCGTCATCGCCACCAGAGCCGACACACTCCGTGCTCTGCGATGCACCAGCGATCGCCTCAACATGCCAATCAGGCTCAGCATTGCCATCAGGCATCCTCTCGCAGAATCGCCGAAGGCTCCATCCGCAGCGCAGTCCGTATCGACGGCGTACTTCCCGCGATCGCCACCACCAAAGCCAGCGCAACCACCACCGGCAGCAGCACAGGAATCAACACAGCCCCGGCCGCTCCACCGTCGCCGCGAAATATCCGCGCGCCCAGCCACGCCGCAAGCCCCGACCCGGCAAGATAACCGAGACTCCCCGCAAAGACAGCAAGCAGCCCGGTCTCCGAATAAAAGAGGAATGCAATCGCTCCCTTGCTCGCCCCCAGAGAGCGCATCAACCCAATCTCGCCACGCCGCTCCAGGATCGCAGTAGCCATCGCTGCGCTCACCGCAAACCCCGCGGCCAGCAGAGCCGCCGCACTGATCAGCCACATCAACCCGCTGATCCGCTTCAGCACGTTGCCTTCGCTCTGCTCCACACGCCGCACCTGCTCCGCCTGCGCGCCAGGAATCGCCTCGCGAATCTGATATGCAATCGAGTTCGCATACGGACGGCAGTACCAGATCTCGCGCTGCTGCGGTGATAGGGAATCAGGATCGACACGCGCGAACGCGTCCTCCGGCTTCGTGCGGGCGGAGATCTCTACCCGAGAGATAGCGTCGGAATTATCACGCGCATTCGGCGATGCATCCGTTGATCGTGGGCTAACGCCAAATTCAATACGTTGGGCATCACGCAGGGCAAGCAGGATCTCATTGTCCTTTTCGTCACCGGTGGTCGCGATGCCAGTGACTCTGAGACTTGTGACCGGAGTTAGGTGGGAATGGAATCTGTCACCGATCGAGAGGCCTAGTTGATTGGCCAGCTTTGAGCCGATGACAACCTCGTCCTCGTCACTTGGACCTTTCTCTGGGGCCTGAGGTATCGGCCAGTCGCCTTGCAACTTCCACCACGGGTGCAGCGCGTCGGCACCGGTCTTCAGCGTGCCGAAATCGTGATCGAACCAATACCCAACTGCTTTGACAGGGAACAGCCGATTGTCACCTTGCTTCGCGATCGCAAGCTGTACCGGCAATTCGGGCGAAACCCCGGTAATGTTGTTCGCCCAGAAAATTCCTTTCAACTTCGCTAGGTCGCTCTCTTTCAAATAAGCCCCACCCGAAGCCGGCTTCACATCCACGCCCCCGACCTTTACATCCAGCAAATCCGCCTTCGGATACACAACGATGTTCGCCCCATACACCGCCAGCTCTTTGTGGATGCGATCGCCAATCGTCGTCGCCAGCGCGAGCATCGCTGTCACTGCAGTCGTCCCCAACAGGATCGCAACGCCCGCCAGCATCTTGCGGCGGCGCTGCCTACGAAAACTCTCCATGAGCAGGCGGAAGAACATCAGCGTGCCCTCACCTTTCCCCTCAACGCTCCCCTCACCTTTCAAAGACCGGTGCGAGTTCGCGCAGATCCGAGGCCTGAATCACCACCTGGCCACCCCCCACAGTCGACTTCAGCGGAATAGGATTGCACCCGCCCTTTTGCCCCATCGACGCAGCATTCAGCGGCGAAGCGCACATCTTGCACGTAATCCCCTGGTCTCCGATATAGAAACCCACCGGCCCGCAGATCTGGCACGCATCCGCGACCGAAACAATCGTCCCGTCCGGCTTCTTGAACAGCAGAAAGCGAATCTCGGCGTTGCCGCCCTTGCCGTCGTCGATGTGCACGCCATAGCGATGCAGCTTGTCGTCGTTGACGTCCGCCGTGGGCAACGTCACCTGCGATCCAACCAGCGTGACCGCAGCAGTAGGCGACAGCGCAGTCGAACTCTTGGCATAGATAAACTCCGCCGTCGAAAGAAAGATAAAGACAAAGCTCGTGGCCACCACTGCGGTCATCCACATCTTCTCCCGCCGCTGGCTCCACTCCGCGCGGCGCCGGTCCGCAGCGGTTGCCGTCGCGCTCAAAACAACAGGAGCACGCCGCTTGTACTCCATCAACATCATCAGCCCCGCAAGCGCCAGCATCGTCACAAAGAAGAAGAGATCATTACGCACGATCGGACCAATCAGTCGCATCTCGGCCGTGCTCGAAGGCAGCACGCCGTTTTCGCTCAACTCATGCAGTCCACTAACAATCAACTGAAACGCCACAAAATAAAGAATGACAGTGGTGACGCGAAAGAATCGCTGCAGGTTGATCTTCACGCTGCCCCGGATAAAGAGCACACCGAACACCACCGCAACCGCTATCCCCAGCAGCGTCCCGGTAAAGCTAAGCAACTCGGTCGAGTTCAGCGTGACCGCCGACAGGATCAGCACCGTCTCGACGCCCTCGCGCAGCACCAGCAGAAACACAAAGAAGAAGAGCCCAACCTTAGACACCCCAGCCGGACCCGTATATTGCGAAATCTTCTCCTCAATCGAACCCTTCATCGTCCGCGCGGTCTTGTGCATGAACCAGATCATGCTGATCACGAACACCGCCGCAGCCAGCATCACCCAGCCCTCAACGATGTCCGAGTTGTATGCCGTATGGGCGATCACGACCGCAACCGCGATACTGCCGGCGATGGCCGAACCCAAAGCCCAAAAAACCGTCCGCTTCAGCTCCGGCCGCCCGATCTTGCTCAGATAAGCGAAGACAATCCCCACGATCAGCGACGCTTCCACCCCTTCGCGGAGCGTAATGATAAATGCCTGCAACATAAGGTCTTTCTCTTCCTTTGGGAAAGCTTGTCCACGTCGCAAAAGGCTAGCCGCCGGCAATCTCCGCGAGGCTGGAGCAGCCCTCGTCCCACGATCCAGTGTAATGCGGACTAATTTGGTCGTCAATCCAAGTCGTCAATCCAAGTCGCCAAATCCAAGAGGATTGAGTTTTAACACGCATCGAACAAACAAACGCTATCTCGCCCCATGCCATCTGCCCAAATCAAGCCCCGCTTCTCTGCTGCACTCCTCGTTTTGCTGTTGATTGGCTCGATGACGATTCACGCCCAGGACCTGCCGTACGCGGTCTTACCGGGAGACTCAAAATAAATTTTCAATTCCTTTGCGGTTTTCTGCCCAAAAAACGCATGTCAAGTCCCAAAACCACTTAACTCATTATCAATCAATAACATCGACTTGGCATTTTAGTTTCACTCAATCCGCTATACTGAATCTATAGGTCGAAAAACAGCGAGCCCCGCAGGGATAAAGTATCCCTCGGGGCTAACTCGTTTATTTGCGCAAATTTAGCGATAACCCCTTTGTTATGACATTTTTACAGACATCGACACCTCGTAAATCATTGATTACAGCATATTTACGCGCAGGCAATAGGGGGGTACCCCCCGGCGGAAAAGAAGGGATAAGAGTTCGAATGGACCAGAGAGGCGCGCCTAATTCAGCACAACGATCGGCTGCACCAAAGTCCCGGCGATTCGCCGGCCGATAGCCAACAGCTCGGTCGGAGCCGTGAACACTTTCAGAAGAGGAGCCTGGGAGAAATCAGGCAGATTCACCTGCATCCCGTTCCGCAGCCGTCCGGCCAGTTGGTCATCCACCGTGACCGAAGGCATCTCAGGCAGCAGCGTACGCGGATGCGGCAGCAGCGCTTCAAGCTCGGCAACAGAAGCACCCTTGAGTTGATCGATAGTGATCGCCTGCTCCAGCGTAAAGGCCCCGGCTCGTGTGCGTCGCAGGCTCGAGAGGTGCGCGCCGCAGCCAGCCAGTTGCCCCAGTTCATGAGCCACGGACCGAACGTATCCGCCGGCTGAGACGGACATAGTAAAGGCCGCGGTATCGCCCTCGAGCGAGGTTAGCTCGAAGTGGTGGATCGTGATCCGGGCCGGCTTCATTGCAACCTCCACGCCGGCACGCGCCAGCTTATGCGCGGCAACCCCGCCGATCTTCTTTGCGGAGAAGACCGGCGGAAGCTGGTCCATCTCGCCGTGAAACCTGCGGCTCAGCGCTCGCAACTCCTCGAGCGACTGAGTCAGCGGTCGCGAGTCGGCCGCAGCGACGCCGTCAGCATCGAAGGTGTCGGTCGCGCAGCCGAAACGGATGTGGCCGCTATAGTGCTTGTCCGCCTGTCCGAAGAATTGGGCGAGCCGAGTGTACTTGCCCAGCAGCAGCGGCAGAACGCCGGTCGCCATAGGGTCCAGCGTACCCAGGTGCCCGATTGATTTTTCACCAGTAGCGCGCCGGACGATGGCGACTACGTCATGCGAGGTAACGCCGGAGGATTTGTCGAGTACAAGAAGACCGTTCATGCAGCTTCTAGTTTAGTTGCTCGAGCAATTTTCCCAGGGGTGTATAGGAAGGCTTCAGACTTATGGCCGTTTTCTCTCAAGGAAAACGGCACTCCGCAGGATTTGCCACTTTACCGTAACGGGAAGAATTGCTCTAAAACGAGCTTCCCTGACGCCGCACCAGAGAAAGGAACTCATTCCGTGTCTGCAACTGTGTCTTGAACACGCCAAGCATCGCCGAGGTGACCGTAGACGAGTGCTGCTTCTCCACCCCGCGCATCATCATGCAAAGATGCTGCGCCTCAAGAATCACTGCAACGCCCTGAGGATGGATCGCGTCGGTGATGGCATCGCCGATCTGTCGCGTCAAACGTTCCTGCACTTGCAGCCGCCGCGCAAAAACATCAACAAGCCGTGGAATTTTGCTCAAACCAATAACCTTGCTGTTCGGAACATAGGCAATATGAGCCTTGCCGAAAAAAGGAAGCAGATGATGCTCGCACATGGAGAAGAACTCAATGTCCTTCACGATCACCATCTCGTCATAATCGACGTCGAAGAGTGCGTTGTGGAGGACTTCGGTGACGTTCATCGCGTAGCCGCGCGTGAGGAACTGCATGGACTTCTCCATGCGCTCCGGTGTGCGCAGCAGTCCGTCTCGCGTAGGGTCTTCGCCGATGCGGATCAGCAGCTCGCGATAGAGATCCTGCGTCGAGACGCTGTCCAGCAACGGTGCTTCAATGGTGGCCGACGTGCGTGGCATAGGAAGGGGCCTTTCTTAGATCGTGCCCGGCGTTGGTGTGGCCTCGCCGGCGTAGTCAAATGAGTTATTGCTGGTCTCCTCAACATGAACCCGCTCTAGATGGGCAGCAGGGAAGTTTTGGAAGATTCGATAGATCTCCATACTTAGATTCTCTGTTGTGGAGACTTTGTTCGCAAAGCAGTCCAGCGTATTCAAATTAGTGTGATCAAAGCGGGCCAGCAGATTTGTTCGTGCAAAAGCATCTAACTCCGCAAGGTTGCAAACCATCCCCGTTGCGGGATCGACCTGGCCACTCAACGTTACCTGCACGGTGTAATTATGGCCGTGACCGTAAGGGTTGTTGCACTTCCCGAAAACGACGTGGTTCTTCTCCGCGTCGTAAGCCTCGGTGTGCAGCCGATGCGAAGCGCTGAAGTGGTAGCGGCGGCTGAGGTGCGCTTTCATCGCTCACCATAATAGTCCGCAAAGAGATCGGGCATTTCGTAGACGCGGACACGATGCAGCTTCGCATGGGGAATCTTGTTGTCGAGCCGCTGCCAGATTGCGATCGCGATGTTCTCTGTAGTCGGCACCATAGAGTTGAACTCGGGAACCTCAAGGTTCAGGTGCCGGTGGTCATACACGCTGACGACCTCGCGTTCAAGGATGTCTTTCAGTTCTTTGAGGTCGACAACGAAGCCGGAGGTAGGATCGACTGCGCCGGAGATTGTGACCTCAAGGGTGTAGTTGTGGCCGTGGCCGTTGCGATTCGCGCATTTGCCGAAGACACGCAGATTTTCCTCCGGCGACCACGCGTCGTTCCAGTAGTAGTGTGCCGAAGAAAACTCCGCTTTGCGGGTAAGAAAGATCATGTATGTCCCTGCATTTAGACGCTGTAAGAACGACCATGGATGCAAATGCCCCAGCTGCTAGGTAGTTGTGTTGTAGCTGCGTCCCTTCCATGCAACATTCTTTTTGATGCGATGATGAATGACGCTGCGAATGAGTAGATAGACGAAAAGCGGAATACCCAGAATGGAGATAGCCACATCAAACGCCGGAAAGTTCGATCGGGCAACGCGCGAGTAGAAGCGCCACAATGTTCGTACCCAGATCAAAAGGATGACGCTTCGCTGCCACGGTACCAGCCAGAATATGCCAAAGGCCAGCGCAGGCAATCCGAAGAAGAGCAGGAGGTCGAGGACTCGCCAGAGCGCGAGGGCAACGGGTTGGGGAAAGAGAAGAGCAAGGTTTTTGGTCCAGCCTTCGATCATCTCTGGGGTAGTTCGGTACATCTGGGTTGAAAGTGCTTCAGGGGCGTAGCGAAAGCGAATGATACGAGGGCTACGTTTGATGTTGTGAGCCAACGCCACGTCCTCGAGAATATCTTTGCCAATCGCCCGATGGCCCCCGACAGAGAAATAGGCGTCGCGCTCTACCAGGATGAACTGGCCGTTGGCGGCTGCGAGAGGGCGTACTGGATCGTTGACCTCCTTGGAGGGGTAGACCGACGTCAGCTCCGAAAAGACCAGCGGCATCACGGCGTGTTGCCAGAAGCCGATGACGATCTGTCGCGGAGAGTAGGAGAGGAGCGCGGCTTTGTGCCGGTCCGCCTCTCGAAGCGACCGGGCGATGTCGTTGGTTTCGTGGATAGTGTCTGCGTCGGTGAAGAGCAGATGCCGTCCGCGCGCGGCTTGTGCTCCGGCCCAGCATGCATTGCTCTTGCCGGTGAAACCTCCGCGGCTGCTTAGATCGAGTGGCGGAGCATCGAGGAGGATTACTCCCTCGTGATTAGCGACTGTTTCTGCGGCGATCTCTCGGGTCTTGTCGGTTGAGTCGTCGTTGACGAGGATGATCTCCCATTGCTGGCCGAGGGTGAAGCCCGGTTCGGACTGGATCATGAGTGAGGCGAGGCAGGCCGGTAAGGAACGCTCTTCGTTGCGGGCGGGGATGATTACCGAAACCTCCAGGTCGAGCTGTTCTGGCGAATTGGGGTGCGGATCGCGGGCGGTATCGTTCACGACTTCGTATTATAGGAAGTGGAGTGTATTGTGCGTCGAATCTGGGTAAGTCTGGTGTTGGGAACGCTGCTGGTAACAGGATGTGATCGCGGAAGTCATCCGGGAAACATCGACAAGCATGCGCCGCAGTTTGTGCTGGGCGACGGCACCCGGACGGTGGACCTGAGCAAGCTTCGCGGGCACATCGTGGTGCTCAATCTATGGGCGACTTTTTGTGCTCCCTGTATCGAAGAGCTGCCCAGTCTGCTTGCGCTGCAGCGGCAGATGCCCGATCTGGCGGTTGTGGCGGTCAGCATGGACCAGGACCCAGATCTCTACCGGCGTTTTCTGGTCGAGCATCATGTCGATGTGCTTACCGTCCGCGATGAAGACCAGCGGGTGAATGCTTTGTATGGCACGGTGCAGATCCCTGAGACCTACATCATCGACAAGCAGGGCATGCTGCGGAGAAAGTTCATCGGGGCCCAGAACTGGACCAGTCCTGAGATTACCGGCTATCTCGCGAAGCTGTAGTCGGCTTTGCCGTTTGTCGAATTTCTCCTACTTTCCGCTGGTATCATCCTATCTATGACACAGCTTGATGTTCTTTACCGCTACGGTTTTCCGCCGAGCGAATCAGCCACCCTTGCGATTGCGAAGGTGCGCGAGGTCTATGGCGTCCGCCGCATGGAACTCGACGAAGCGAAGAAGACCGTGCGGGTCGAGTACGATGCCAGCCGGCTGACGGAGCCGGTGATCCATGAGCTTCTTCGCCGTGCCGGACTCGACATTGTTGAGAGGATGCCGATGTTTGCTGCGCCGCCGCCATCACCGGAGCCGGTTGCCGCGACATAGTTGCCGTGGAGCGGATTATTCGCTATTTTTAGTGTCTGCATTACCTCTTTCTGTGCGCCCGTAGCTCAGCTGGATAGAGCATTTGGCTTCGAACCAAAGGGTCGGGAGTTCGAATCTCTCCGGGCGCACCATATCCTTCGAACCAACGTTTCATTGCTCGCGGACGGTTTGCTCTAAGCCTCGAATTCCGTTATCTTTAAGAAGTTGCATCCCTCTGCAATGTGCGCCCGTAGCTCAGCTGGATAGAGCAACTGGCTACGAACCAGTAGGTCGGAGGTTCGACTCCTTCCGGGCGCACCATAAAATCCATTGGCCGCTCCAAGCCAGGATTCAATCCCAGCAAATCTTACACATTGGCTTCGGTAAAAATCGAAGACGGTCGGGTTATAGAGGAGTTGGGGAAGGTTTAGACGAGAAGAACCGCCTTCAGGAGGGCGATTCTTCTCTGCTCTTTAGCAGATGGTCCAGTCTCCCGCCTGGAAAACCTGCCTACCTATAACGCGAGAAAGACGGGGAAAATGTGTCATTGGAGATGCACAATTTTTCGCGGCGCCCCATTTTCCTCCTTTCGTACCCCCCTCCCCCCTTCCCTCATGGGGTATTTTGGGCGTAAAATTCCTGGATTCAATAGTTTGCGCGGGGTTAGTGTCTGCAAAATATTCATAACAAATGGGTTGCGGCTAAAATACTCTTTATCAATAAGTTAGCCCCGTAGGGTGTCTATATCCCTGCGGGGCTTGCTTGTTTTCGATCTATATATTCAGTATAGCGGATTGAGGGTAACTAACATGCCAAGTCGATCTTGCTTTGTTTGTTGGATTTACGTGGTTTTGGGGCTTGACATGCGACTTTTGGGCTGTTTTTAATGAAAAACGTTGTAAGTGACAGCAAGTAAATGGGGATGTGCACTGAAAGACCCGGGGCTGAGATCCTGTTCTTTAGGTTTGGCTTTTCGCAGGGCTAAGGCCCTGCGCTCCCTCCTCCAAGGCAAAAGCATGGCAAAGCAAAAGCAGAACAAAGGCAACAAGAACGCAACGGCAAATTTGGATGAATTTGGTGGTGGGTTGGTGGTTAATTTGTGGTGCTTAGGTGGTGAGCCAGGCGAGGGCGTTGGACAGGAGACGTTGCTGCAGGACTGGGTGGAGTTCCGGAAGGCGGTGGTAGAGGATTTTTGTGCCGCCTAATTTTGTGGTGAAGGTGCCGGCGCCGATGTTGCGGTCGTGATCGCGGCTATAGGCAGCGATGATTTCGACGTTGGGGCCTTCGACCAGGAGTCCGTTCGACTGGCGGCCTTTGGCCTGGTAGTGGATGCCCATGGCCTGGTTGACGGGCAGGCCGGAGTAGATCGGGTGCTGGCGGACGAAGTACCAGTTGCCCATCCAGGGGGCGCGGAAGTCGCCGACCGTGCCTTTGTAGGTGAAGGCCCCGGCAGCGGCGAGTTGTTTGGCGACTCCTTCGGAGAGTGTGTCGGCTTGAGGGATGGCGAGGAGAGGTGTGCCGGCGCGGACGGTTTCGAGAATGGCGGGGTCGATGTGGCCGAGTTGGGTGGTGGTCTGGACGGCTCCGGTTTCGTGGCCGGGTTGATTTTCGAGGCCGGTGGTGTCGCCGGAGTTTTGGGTTGAGGATGCGGTGGCGGTGAGGCCGGAGGTGACGATGACGTCGTATTTTTTGCCTTGCGTGAAGTCTTCAACGGTGATGCCGATGCGCGGGCCGAGATTGGTGAGTTGCTTGTGGAGTGCAGGTGTAATCCCAGAGACCGCGATTCTGAGGGAGCGGGCGCGTTTGTAGGCGGGTGGTGCGGTGACCCATATTTCTTTGGTTTGCGTGGAGAGAGGTGCGGAGGAGAGAGAAAATTTGAAACGGTAGAGGCCTTCTTCGGTGAGGGGTGGGGTTTGAAAGGCTTCTTTGAGGAGATAGCTGAACTGATCGGTGACGTAATTGGGCGCGGGGAATTCGGCAAGTTTGAAAAATTTGTTCGAGGGGGTTACAGCGGAGAAGGTGAGGGTACCGGTGGCGGGTTGCGGTGTGTCGTTGAGGAGGTAGAGGTCGAAGGTGGCGGATTCGCCGCGTGCGGTGCAGGCGCTGCGTTGTTTGGCTACGGGGCGGATTGGTGTAAGTGCTCCTGTGATCGGAGTGGGGTCGGATTTGAAGTTGCGGAGGTTGTCGACGATGCCGGAGTGGTTTTCGATGGCGGTGGTCTCCCAGCCGGAGATGACGGCGAAGTCGAGTTCGTCGGAGATGCGGGCGTTTTCGAGGTAGTTAGCCCAGGTGTCGTAGCACTTTTTGCCGAGAGCGTTGAAGAGATGCTCGGCGGTGGGGAAGGCGCTGCGGAACTTCCATTTGTCGAGGAAGTTGTCGTAGGCGGCGAGAATCTCTTTGTGGTCTGTGAGGTCGTAGCTGTTGCCGCCGTACATCAGGTAGGTCTCGGTGATCTGGTGGACCATGAGGGCGTGGTTGTCGGGCGTGGCGCAGCCTTCCATCTCGCCGAATTCCGTGAGGACGTTTTTGAATGGGGCCTTGTAGGTAAAGTCGGTGGGGGATTTGTAGAACTCGTCGTACCATTGGTCGCCTGCGCCCTGGTGTTGATTCCACCAGTCGCCCCATTCCTCTTCGTCGGAGCGGTGGAGCTTGTCATTCCAGGGTTCGTACCATGCCTGTGCTGCCTTGCGAGGCGGGGCGACGAAGCCGTCGTTGAGGACAATGCAGCGGGAGGGGTCTTCGGCGCGCATTGCCTGGAGTATGGCGATGGTGTCCGGGTTTTTCAGGTCGGCGCCGATTTCGTTTTGCAGGCAGTAGATGATAACGCTGGGGTGGGAGCGATAGGCCTTCACCATCTCGACACATTTGACGAACATGAAGCGTTGCGCGAACTTGTCGGCTTCGTCGGTGGGCTTCTCCATGACGATGGAGTTAGCGTTGGCTGCTACGCCGGTGGGGAGTTTGCCGATGGCCATCTTGCCGGCGCCGGGTTCCATGTAGCGGAGGAGGCCGAGACGGTCGTGGGCGCGGAGGACCTCTTCTTTAGCGAGGTTGCGGTGGAAGTTGAGGCAGTTGAGATTTAATTTCTTTGCTTGAGTTACTTCTTTTTCGGCGAGTTCGGGAGTGGGGAAGAGACCGTTGAGTCCCCAGAAGCCCCAGGAGATGGAGCTGTAGAGTTTGATTCGTTTGCCGTTGAGGCGGAAGATGGCGTTGGTGCCGAGGCCTGAGGGGGCGAAGGTGCGGAAGCCGAAGGGGATGGTGCGTGTGTCTTCACTCGTTAGATCTTTTACTGAAGGATTGACTGCAATTTTCAGGTGATAAAGTTTTGGGTTTTCGATATCCCATAGCTCCGCGTCAGAGCAGTTCAACTCCACCTGTTCGATGTATGTTTGACCTGCGTGCCCGCTGTCAGCTATGACACCGCGTTCGGCAAGCTGCTTGCCGGAGGTGGGATCAAGCACTTGGCAAAGTATGACTGAGTCGAAGCCTTTGTTTGGAATGCGCTCCTGCTGTATGCGCAAAAACACTGTGATGTTTCGAGGATCGGGCTTGTTTAGTATCCAAGCGCTCTCGACACGGATCCCGTCGTGAGCGGAGATTGTCATGCCGCGGTCGAGGCCTGCGAAGCCGTGGGAGCGGTAGAGTTTGACGGCTCCCCACTGAGCATTGAGGCCGTCGACCCAGTCGTAGCGGCCGAAGGGGTTGGTGAGGCGGATGGCGAGGAGGTTGAAGCCTCCGGGGTCTGCTGCGTGGGTGAGGTCGCACTCGAAGGGGAGCTCTTCCATGATGGAGTAGCCGACAAGTTTTCTGTTGAGGAAGACCTCGGCGCGGAGGCGGGCTCCGCGGATGTGGAGGAAGATGCGTTTGCCCTTCCATTCGGCCGGAATGTGGATTTCGCGGCCCCACCAGGAGACGCCGAGGTAGGCTCCGTTTTGCGGGATGGGGTCGTCAGCGGCGTAGCGGTACTCTTCGGGGGTGTAGGGGCGGCTGCTGAGCTGGTTGCCAAAGGCGTGGCCCCAGAAGTGCTGCTCGACCGTGGTGGGGAGGGTGACGTTGATGCCGGTGTTGGCGCGAAGAGATTGCCAACCGCCGGTGGGAAGATTGACGGGGAGGGGAGAGCCTTTGCCGTGGAGGATGCCGTCGGCGTCGACGGTGATGTCTTCGGGGAGGAAGAGAGGGTCGTTCTTCCACTCGGCTTTTTCGTCGATCCAGAGACGCCAGTCCTCGTCGGGGATGAGGGTGCCGTTTTCGGGGTACGGGGCTGCGGTTTGTGCGGAGGTCTGCGCGGGAGCCGGGTTCAGCTTCGTGGCGAGGGTTGCGGCGGTCGCGGATTGGAGGAAGGCGCGGCGGGATAACGATTTTCTGAGCAAGGTTTCTCCTGCTGCGGTGTCGGTAGCGGCTAGAGCCAGGTGACTCAGATGCTGCAGGAGACGTTGCTGATGTGGGCACCTGGCTTAGACAATTCTTTGAGGAGTGTACAAAACGGTACATACGGCTTGTCACGGGAAGCATATTTTTGGATAAGCCTCCTTGCATGATCGCCAAGGGGAGAGAGGCTCTTTGCCAGGCGCCCTCCCCGCACGCCGACAAGGATGTATCGCCCCTGCATCCTCCCAATCCACTGTAATACCTGGGCCATTTCCATCGCAGAGCAATCAGGAGGTGCCTATGTTTTATTTCACGCAGAGCCAGGACCAGGCCGCCGACAGAATCCGAAGAGGATTCCCCTACTTCCAGATCGTATTACAGCCGATCGTCGATTTAGATTCGGAGACCGTTTACGGCTATGAAGCCTTGTGCCGCGGAAAGCAGGGGGAGAACTACACCGCGCTGATCTCGGATATGGCGCCTAGCCTGGTCCCCGCGTTTGACAGGCTTGCCATGGCGCGGGCGCTACGCCTGGCTGCGCGGTTTCGGCTGGAGGCGAAGGGGGTGAAGATCGCGATCAATCTGGGCCCTTTGACGGATACGTTGGGAAAAGATGCGGCTTGCGTCATGCGTATGGCGAAGCACTATCGTCTGGGGGCGGCGTCGATCATGCTTGAGCTGTCGGAAGACATTCGAACGAACGGCGATAGTTATGCGCAGATTATCGGTAAGCATCGCGCGGGAGGGGTTGTGGTCGCTATCGACGACTTCGGTGCGGGCTACGCGGGGCTGAATGCGCTGGCGACGTGTGCGCCGGATGTGGTGAAGATCGATCGGAAGCTGATCCAGGGGATTCAGTCCAACGACGCGAAGAAGACGATTGTAGGGGCGCTCAGCAAAATGTGCCGGAAGCTGGGGGTGATGCTGATCGCAGAGGGAGTGGAGACGAATTTGGAGTACGAGATACTGCGAGGCTTTGGAATTCGTTTCATGCAGGGATTTCTGTTTGCACGTCCAACCGCCTGCGAGATCTCGCGGGTGTGGTTTCCAGGCAAGAAGAAGCATTCCCCACGCATTACGCGCCAGGACCGGGTGTGGCTGCGGAATGCGCTTCGACAGTAGCGGCGCTCGGGTTATTCGCCGAGCATGATGCGCTGAATGCGGTGGGCGCGGCCGGTGGCTCCGTCGCAGGAGATGAGGGCAGCACACATCTTGGGATTTCCTTTTGCGGGTTCGAACTTGCCGGGCATGCCGGTGAGGAAGCGGTTGAGGACGAGTTCGGTTTCTACACCGATGACGGAGTCGTAGGGGCCGGACATGCCGACGTCGGTCTGGTAGGCGGTGCCGTGGGGGAGGATGCGCTCGTCTGCGGTGGGGATGTGGGTGTGGGTGCCGATGACGGCGGTGAGGCGGCCGTCGAGATACCAGCCGAGAGCTACTTTTTCTGAGGTGGCTTCGCCGTGGAGGTCGAGGAGGATGACCTTGGCTCCGGATTCGCGGGCGATGTGGCTGAGGAGCTCGTCGGCTTTGCGGAAGGGGTCGTCGCAACTGGACATGAAGACGCGGCACTGGAGATTCATGACGGCGTAGGCCTGGCCGGTGGGAAGTTCGCCCTGGTAGACGCCGAAGCCGGGGGTGCCGACGGCGTAGTTGGCGGGGCGGAGGACGCGGCGGCCGCGGAGGTGGGAGTCGGCGGGGACGGTCATGTATTCGAAGATCTCCTTTTTGTCCCAGATGTGGTTGCCGGTGGTGATGACGTGGGCGCCGAGGTCGAAGAGCTCGTCGGCGATGGAGGGGGTGAGGCCGAAGCCGCCGGCGGCGTTTTCGCCGTTGATGACGAGGAGGTCGACGGCGTTGGTTTCAAGGACGTGGGGAAGATGTTCGCGGACGATGTGGCGGCCGGCGGAGCCGAAGACATCGCCGACGAAGAGGATATTCACTCAAAAAGTTTACACGGGTGTGGTGGAGAGGAGCGGATGCATGCTGAATCGTGGAAAAGATGCCTGCGTGAGTCGCCCCGCCGGCATCTGGGTGTGTTAGCTTTTTGAGCATGGCACAGAGTGGGCGGTTTCAACTGAGCGTGCGGGTGTTGGCGGTGCTGGCGAGCGAGCCGGATGCGATGCATACTTCCTCGGCAATTGCCGAGACGCTGAAGGAGAGCGCGGTGATGGTGCGCAGGACGTTTCTGCTGCTGCAGAAGGCCGGGCTGATTGTGCAGCGGAAGGGGCCACATGGCGGGGCGAAGCTGAAGCTTCCGGCGAAACAGATTGGGCTGGGGGATGTGTTCGAGGCAGCGGCGGGAGATTGGTTGAGCATTGATGACAAGGCGGTGGGTGCGTGGATGAAGAAGGTGCGCGGGGACGCGGTGAGCGCGATGAATGAACACTCGCTGGCCGGGGTGGTGAAACGGATGAAGAAGGCGAAGTAGGTGCTGTGGATTTTTCTGTTTAGCGGAGATTTAGAAAAATGAAAACCCTGGTGATTAGCCAGGGTTTTGGTGCGTTTGTAGCTGCAGTTATTTATTTGGAACCGCGGCGAGCTTTGATGCGCGCGCGGGCGGTTGCGAAGAAGGCGCCGGCCGAGCCTACCACGGCAAGGACAGCGGTCGGGTTTTCCGGGGAGGTGAGACAGCCAGTCTGTGCGTGCAGCGGGAGGGCGATGAAAAGCAGGAGAGCGAAGCCGAGAAACGTGAGGGTGAATCTCTTCATTGATGGTCTCCAAGCGGAAGGTATTGACACAGTGGGAAGTATTGACGCAAAAGGTGGTCAGTCAGTACAGGAAATACTGTTTCGGTTGTACCATCTTGCGCGATAAGAGAAAAGGCTTTGATTTGGTGCATGCTGGATTTCTGACGGCGATATAAGACTCGACTTTCGGTTTCACCTTCATTTTCGGTCAGCCGGGAACGGCGCGAGCCTCTACACTTCTTCTGTGAATCGCATTCCTGCTTTTCCCGCTGATCTTTTTCGCGCCGGTCTTGTGTCCGCCTGCCTCGCGTTGATCAGCGTGCCGCTATTGTTCGTCACCGGCTGTGGCAGCAGTACCGGCAGCGTGCCGATGAGTCCTGGCACGGGCGGTAGTGGTGGTGGGTCGGGCGTCAGCTTCAGCGGCAAGGTTTTGGCGGGTTCGCAGCCGGTTAACGCAGCTACGGTGCAGCTCTACGCGGCTGGCGGTAGCGGCTATGGATCGGCAGGGACGGCGCTGCTGACCAATGCGGTTACGACAAACAGCGCTGGCGGTTTTACGGTTCCGGCGGGTTATGCTTGTCCCAGTTCCTCGGCACAGCTTTACCTTATTGCGAAGGGCGGCAACCCGGGGCTGAGCGGCTCGGTGAACAACTCGTCGTTGGCGCTGATGACTGCGGTGGGTAGCTGTGGAAGTGTTGCCTCCGGCGCTGCGGTGGTGGTGAACGAGGTGACGACGGTGGCTTCGGCGGCTGCGCTGGCGGCGTTTTACGCGAGCGGTGGAGGTGTGGGTGCGAGCAATACTAATGCGGCGGGGCTTGCAAATGCCTTTGGCACGGCGAGCCAGCTGGCGAATATGACAACCGGGGCTTCGCCGGGAGCCTCGCTGCCTGCCGGATTGAGCATTCCTTCGGCGAAGATCAATACACTGGCGGACATCGTGAATAGCTGCACTGCGACCAGTGGAGGTGCTGCCTGTACTGCGCTGTTTACTGCGGCAACGGTCTCCGGTGGTACCGCTCCTGCCAACACACTCGATGCGATCTATGACATCTTGCGCAATCCGACCAATAATGTAAGCGCGCTGAGCGCTTTGCTGTCCACGAGCCCCGCTTTTACGCCGGTGGTTGCAAGTGCCGCGTCTGAATGGACACTGGCGGTCACCTGGAGGGGCGGCGGAATGAACCTGCCCACGGCGATGGGCCTCGATTCGAGCGGCAATGCGTGGGTTGCGAGCTATTTCAGCGTGCTTACGGAGCTGCCCGCGCTGGGTACAGGCGGCGCGGTGCAGCAGGTGGCCTCGTCCTCCGCAGCGCTTCTGGACAGCTATGGGCTGACGGTGGATGGCAGCAACAACATCTGGGTGTCGAATGAGGAGAGCAGTAAAAGTATCAATAACGGTAACGGGAATGTGGTGGAGTTCAGTAATACGGGGCAGGTGCTCTCCGGCGCGAACGGATACACCGCTGGAGGCGTTTATTTTCCGCAAGGGCTGGCGGCGGATACGACCGGCAACGTGTGGGTAGCGGATTATGGCGATTCGCTGGTGTCGCTGCTTTCGAGCAGTGGAACGGCAGTGAACGGCAGTACGGCATGGGGTTCGGGGCAACTTTCCTCGCCGGTGGCGGTCGCTGTCGATGCGAGCCACAACGCGTGGCTAGCGAACCAGAGTAGCACTACGATCACGCGCATCTCTGCCGACGGCTCCAAGGCGGCGCAGATCAGTTGCTGCAATGCTGCAAGCGGGCTCGCCGTGGACCAGGGCGGCAATGTCTGGGTGGCCAACTTCTTCGGCAACAGTATCAGCGAGGTATCGAGCTCTGGCACCGTGCTGCTGAATGGGCAGACGGGCGGCGGTGTGGACCATCCCCAGGCGGTGGCCATCGACGGAGCCGGGCGGGTGTGGGTGGGCAACTTTCATAAAGGCACCGTGAGCGAGTTTGCCGGTTACAACTCGGCTGCGCCTGGTACGCCGCTTTCGCCGACGGGAGGGTTGGGGACGGACGCGCAACTTGGCACTCCGTTTGCGCTTGCCATTGATGCGAGCGGCAATCTCTGGGTCACCAACGCCAACGGAGCGAACACGGTGACGGTTTTCGTCGGTCTGGCGACTCCGGTGAAGACTCCGCTGCTGGGACCGTCACAGTTGCCGTGAGCTATGGCTTGGTCAGTGTTTAACGAATTTGCAGACTCCGCGAACTTCAAATCTCAACTTCTATCGAATGCTGCTGTGCGGCCGGAGTCTATGCGAGGTTCATTTCTTTGAGGGCGTCACCGGCGCTGCGCAGGTTTTCCAGCTTCATCTCGGAGTATTTGCGGGAGAGGATGACGCCATCGGCTCCGCCACGGAAGGCGGCCATGACCGCCCCCTTGGTGCCCGCGGGAGTGCATTTGCTGTGGCCTGCGGCGGTGGGGATGTCGATGTCGATGCCGGGCCAGAGTTTGGTGGAGAGACCCTTGAGTGCGTCGCTGGCTCGCTTGGTCTCACTGTAGACATAGTCGGAAGAGAAGCCGGTGACGGGGATCTCTTTCAGATTGCGTTCGTGATCGTAGTTGAGCACGCGATAGTGGAAGTCGAGCAGCTCTTGCCTGGGGACGTCGCCGAAGTAGGAGGTGCCTACGCTCTCGATGTAGTCGGCCATGCGTTCACCGGCGCAGTTCTGGTAGATGACTACCTTCTGGAAGTCAGAGTAGGGCGCCATCTCAGCGAGATCCTGCTCGGCGCGATAGATGGGGTTGAAGGAGTTGTTGTGCCAGATGTGCCAGCCTACGCCGAGCGAAGACTTTACCGATTTGACCTTGTCGTAGATGGCCTTTTGGGTTTCGCGCAGGCTTGAGGTCCAGAGGGATTCCCATGCGAGAAGTTCGGGGTACTTCAACATGAGCCGCCAGAGTTCGACGTAGTAACCGTCGACGGGGCGGGTGCCTTTGCGAGCGGCGAGGACGAACTTTTCGAGTTCGAGGAAGCCTGCCTTGGCGCGCTCGGGGTTGATGCCGCGGGCGCGTGCTTTGGCGTAACAGAATTCGCAGAAGCAGGTGGCCTGCGACGGCTGCGGATGCGAGTGGCTGGCGCCGAGCACGTTGGAGAATGCGCCCTGGCGTTCGGATCCCCACATGATGCCGTCGATGTCGTAGGAGCGGGCCCAGTCCTCGGCGATGTCGAGCAGCCAGTTGTGATAGTTGGGATTGTTGAAGCAGAGGGTCACAGCATTTTTGCCTGAGAGCTCGACCTCCTGCATGCTGTCGACACCGGGCAGGCCTCTGCGAAAGACGTCTTCGTACCAGCAGATGGTCTTCATGCCGCGCTTTTTGGCGGCGGGGATTACCTGCTCAAGCACGTCGTAGTTGCCGAGGTCGGGAGCGCGGAAGTCTTTGAAGGTTGTGTTCTGGTAGTACTTCGGATTGACATTCGTGTAGGAGCCGCCGAAGAAGGTGTCGGTATCGTACTGCTGCTTGCCGTGGTCGGGCAGGGGCTGGCCCGGCACCTGGCGGCCGGCGATGCCGCGGCCGTAGGTGAAGGTCGCGACGAAGAGAGTGTTTACTCCTGCGCTCTCCTCGCAATGGTCAAGCACCTGTTCGACGCCTTCATCAAGGAACGAGACCGCGCCGATCTGGATGCCGATCATTTTTTTGGAGGCAAGTTTGACGGGTAGAGCATTAGCACCGCTTGCGGTTGCCGCGATGGCTGCGCCTGCGGCGCTTTGAAGAAACGTTCTACGATCCATGATGTCTGGCCTTTCAAAGGTGAAGTTAGTTGAGTTCGAGCAGCGTCGCTGGATTGCGCCGGCTCATCAAATCGAGTTCGTTCGGCGTGATGCCGGCCTTGAGCAGGCCTGCGTAGTAAATCTTGAGTGCTTCGGTGTGGACTGGGTTGGTGACCTGTCCCATGTCCGATCCAAGGATGCAGTGCTCTGCGCCGACCGCCTTGATCGCTCGCGCGTAGTCTGAAAATTCAAACTCCTTGTATCCCCCGACGAGGCCGTTGTAGACGAACTCGATGTAAGCGCCCATAGAGGCTGCTTCCTGCATCTGCGGAATGCTCATGTGAATGGGCGCCATCATGGCGTGGGTGACGACGATGTGTTTCACGCCCACCTGTTTTGCGTAACGGATCATCATCAGGCACTCTTCCGGAGTATTGTGTCCGGTCTCCATCACGAGGTTGTACTTTGCGATGACGTCAATAACCTTCATTGTTTCGGGCAGAAGTTTGCCGTCGCGCGACACGGCTGCGCAGGGGCGATTCTCTTTTGCGGCGCGCACCTGCGCGCAGGAGTCGAAGGAGGTCATCCAGACGATGCGTCCGTAGTGGCCGGTGATCTTAGCCATGTTTTCTACTGCGGCCGGATTCATTCCGCCGACGGTCAGGTTGAGATCGATACCGCCAAAGACTTCGATACCTGGAACTACCTTGCGGACGAGATAGGCGTCGCTGGCGGTGGGCACATAGTGATTTTTGATGACGATTGCGCGCATGCCCTCGGCCTTAGCCAGGCGTGCCAGGTCGATGGAATCCACAGCGCGGGGCATGCTGTCTGGCCCGGTGTGGGCGTGAAAGTCGATCGCGCCCGTGAGCGGTCCCCGCTGCGCAATGGCGGTTGCGCAGCAGAGGAACGCAGATGCTGCAAGAGTCCAACGCACCATTTAAACCACCTTCATTTCGCGCAGGGCGTCGCCGACTGCGGCGAGGTTTGCGAGGTACATCTCAGAGTATTTGCGGGAGATGACCAGGCCTTTGCCGCCGCCCTCAAATGATGCCTTCGTTACTTCCTTCACCACCGGAGGCGAAGAGTGGCTGTACTCTACCGGCATGTTGGAGATGTCGACGTCGATGCCGGGCCAGATTTCGGTTTGGGTCCCCTCGACATCGGCGACGCAGCGCTTGGTTTCGTTGAGGACGTAGCTGGCATCGAGGCCGACATAGGGGAGTTCTTCATAGCCGCGCCCGCGATATCCCATGATGCGGTACTCGAATTCGAGTGCCTCTTCGATCGGCATGTCGCCGTACATGGTTTTACGATCGCTCGTCATGTAGGTCTCCATGCGCGTGCCGCCGAGGTTGTTGTAGACAGTCATCTTGAGGAAGTCGGAGTAGGGGCTGATTCGTTTCAGGTCTGTCTGGGCGCGGAAGAACGGACTGAAGCTGTGTGCGTGCCAGACGTGCCAGCCTATTTGCACGCTGGGCCGGATGGCTTTGGTCTGCTTGTAGATAGTTTCGTAGGTGCTGCGAACACCGTCGTTCCACATCTGCTCCCAGGCAAGGACCTCCGGGTAGTTGAAGAGAACGCGCCACAGCGTGACATAGTGGCCGTCCGGTGGGTTGCCGCCACCGCGACAGAACCTGACCCATTTTTCCAGTTCTTTGAAGCCTGCCAAGGCGCGAGTGACATCAATGCCGCGGCGCTTGGCTTCGGCCTGGCAGAACTTGCAGAAGCAGGTGACCTTCGATGGATCGTTTCCGTTGCGATTGTGTACGGACTCCACCATGTTGCCGAACGGACCATAGCGCTCCGAGCCCCACATAATGCCGTCGATATCGTAGGAGCGGGTGAAGTCTTCCATCAGACCCATGAGGAAGTTGCGATAGTCAGGGTTGTAGAAACAGGCTGTGCCGGCTGGCCGGCCATAGAGATCTCGCTCCGCGATGACGTCGAAGTTCTTGATCTTCGGGTTCCAGACGTCCTCGCTCCAGGTGTAGACCTTTACACCGCGTTTGTGTGCGCGCGGGATGACCTCTTCGAGGACGTCGTACTTGCCGCCGTGGTCGGGCGCCTTGAGAGGCTCCATGACGGTGTTCTTGTAGTACTGCGGATGCGGCGTCGCATAGTTGCCACCGAAGAAGTGATCATCGAAGTTCTTTACTCCGTGGTCGGGGAACGGATGGCCGGGTAGTTGGCGTCCGGCGATTCCGTTGCCGTAGGTAAAGGACGCAATGAAGAGGGCATTGACGCAGGCCTTTTCCTGCAGGATGTCCAGCACCTTCTCCGTGCCTTCATCCACAAAAGAGATAGAGCCGATCTGGATGCCGATGGTGGGCACGTTCTTTTTTGCTGCGGGGGTGGGTAAGTTCTGAGCAAGCAGCTCACCCGCAAGGCCGGCCTTTGCGGCGGCCAGCGTTGCTCCAACTCCGGTGACGAACTTGCGTCGGTCAATTTCTGGCATACGGTCTGACATGCTTTCTCCTCGATTAGAAGTAAATCTTGACGGCGGCCTGCATGATGCGATTTGCGGTGAGCGTAGAAGTCACGGTGCCCTCAGCGGCCGAAGGGGTAGGTGCGATAGTTGCGTTTGGTGCGGAGAAGTTCGCATGATTCGCCACGTTGAAGGACTCCAGGCGTAGTTCGACGCTTCGAGCTTCGCCAAAGGGAAATGTTTTCTTTACAGTCGCATCAAAATTGACCAGGCCGGCGGCGTGCAGAATGTTGCGTCCTGAGTTGCCGTAGGTGAAAGCAGTTGGTTGCGTGAACGCCGTGAAGTCGAACCAGTGCGTCGGAGTGGGATTGGAGATCGTGCCCCCGTTTCCGATACGGTTGGGCCACTGGCCGGAGGTTCCGTTGTTGGCCACGTCGCTGCTGAGTACCGGCGTATAGGGAGGCCCGCTGCGGCCGGTATAGATGCCCGCAATCTCCCATCCGCCGACTACGCCATTGACGACGGCGTTGGAGTTGCCGAGAATACGCTGTCCACGGCCAAAAGGCAGCGAATACACGGAGCTGATTGTAACGACATGCTTCAGGTTGTAGTCGCACTCTGCATAGGCTCGCGGCAGCAGGCTGAGGGCGATTGGCGCTCCCTGGTTCGTGCCGTTATCCAGGCATTTGCTGTAGGCATAGGAGCCGAGTATCTGCAGACCATTACTGTAGCGTTTCTCCAGTTTTACTTGGAGTGCGTTGTAGTTGGCCGTTCCGTTGGTAAGGCCGAGAGAGAATTGACCCCACTGCGGATAGGCGCGGCGCGTCTGTATGGTGCCGGACGCAGGGGCGGGAACATTGTCCGGTACGGAGATAAGTTGCCCGTGGACAGTCCGGTTGCCGACGTATGCGACCTCGAGGGAGAGGTTTTTCTGCAACTGCCCCTGCAACGCCAGGCTGTATTGATGCATGTAGGTGTGTTGCAGGGTTGTGGGTGCAGAGAAGACGTTAGGCGCTGTGCAGGTTGCGTAAACGACGGTGGTGCCGGGGCAAGGTAATCCAGTGGTGTTCGCAGCGAGCAGAGACTGGCCGTTAAATGGATTTGCCCAGTTGAAGCTGGGCTTACCAGTCGCGTTGTTGACCGTCTGCGTAATCTCGAAGGGAGGTACCTTCACCCACTGCAGCGACAGGTTCGAGTCAAGATAGATGGGAAAAAGTCCATATGCTGCACGGACGACCATCCGGTCACTTCCGCCTACCTTGTAGGCGAGGCCGAAGCGGGGCGCCAATTGTCCGGGTCCGGTCTTGCGGATGGATTGCGGAAGGCCGAGGCTGTCGGTGCCTTCGATGCGGTCACTGAAGAGCGGCAGCAGCAGCGGGATCTCAGGCTGGGCGTTTGGGTTGAGCAGCTTGCCATTGCTCATTGGAACGATGATCTTGCCATTGCTGTAGTCGAATCCAGAGGTTTGACCGTTGATGCCGTTGAAGAAGGGATTGCGTTCATAACGCAGACCGATATTGAGAGTGAGTCTTTCGCTCGCGTGCCACGTGTCTTGCGCGAAACCTACCCACTGATAGGCCGTGTTGCCGTACAGGGATAGTGGATAGGCGCGAAATACGGAGGCTGGATATCCGAGCAGAAAATCAGAGAAGGCATCGCCGGAGTATTTCGTAGTGAAGTTGAACTGGCCTTCCTGCTCCTGGCCGTTGAAGAAGGCATGGCGCTGATAGTAGAGTTGGCCGCCGAACTGAATTTCGTGCTTGCCCGCGGTATAGCTCATGTTGTCGCCATACTGCCAGGTGCGAATGCGATTGGATTTGGGAAAGCTGCCGCTGCCGGAACCGTTGAAGGAGGAGTAGCCGGAGAGAGTGATGTAAGGAAAGCTGGGATTGATCTGCGTCTGCTCATATCCCGTGATGCCGGCTCCTGCGAGAAAGTTGGTGCCGGGAAGAATGGCACTGAAGAGGAATATATCTCTGTAGAGACCAAAGCTTGCCTGATTGAGCCACTTCGTCCCGAACGTATGCGCCTCCGTCACGGCAATGTTCTGCGCGCGGCTGTTCAGCGCCTGCTGTCCGAGTGCCGGGAATTGGTTGGGATCGCTTTCTACGTTGTCGGTGAGGGAGTAGCGACCCATCAGGTGGTCGTTGCGGCCAAGCGCGGCATCAATCTTGCCATCCCCTTTGCTGATGATGAGCGACTGTGGCGCAGTAAACGTGGCTTGCGCCTTGGTCGGCATAAAGGGCAGGAAAAATGCGGCTTGAGCGGAGATGGGAACCTGGTCGCCGGGGAAACGCTGACCGGTTAGTGGATTGATCGGCTTGAACGTTGAGCCGCTGTAGTCACCCTTTCGCTGGGCATCGGTTGCTACGGTGTTGTTGAAGACAATGCCCTGGCTTTGTCGCGTCTGTTCGAAGTCGGCGAAGAAGAAGAGCTTGTCTCTCAGGATTGGACCGCCCAGCGTGCCGCCAAACTGATTGCGCTTCAGGATATTTTTCGACGTGCGGGCAAAGTAGTTGTGCGCGTCTGCGGCGTCGTTGCGTATGAAATCGAAGACCTCACCGTGAAACTTATTGGTGCCGCTTTTGATGGTTGCAGTCACCATATTCGGCGTATGGCCATAGATTGCCGGCATGTTTGCGCCCAACACCTTGAACTCAGCCAATGCGTCCACGTTTGGCTGCACATTGGTTCCACCCTGCTCGTATTCGGTCACGTCTATGCCGTCCAGCATCCAGCCGTTATAGATGAAGCCTGTGCCGTTGATCTGCACGTTGACTGCGGAGGAGCGGATCGAGCTTCCACCGGTGCGCGTTCCTTCGCCGCCGGGCGTATACGTGGCACCGGGTACGAGCGCGACCAGTTGCCAGAACTGCCTTCCGTTCAGAGCAAGGCTTTCAATGGAGCGATTCTCGACGACCTGGCCGATGGAGGTGTCCTGTGTATTGATGAGCGGTACGGAGTCTGTTACGACGACCTCCTCGGTCACTGCGCCAACTGGAAGCGTGACGTTGAGCGCAGCCGCCTCCGCAGTCTGCAATGTGATCGACGGAACAACGGCGATCTTGAAACCGGGCGCCTCCGTCGTTACTTTATAGTCGCCAACCTGCAGGTTCAGGATGGTGTAGACGCCATCACTGTTCGACGTGGTGGTATAGATCTCGTGAGTGGCGATTTGCTCGGCCGTCACCTTTGCGTTCGGAATGACCGCGCCCTCAGGGTCGCGCACAAATCCTGACAATGTAGCATTTGCAGACTGCGCCAGCATGTGCGCTGCGGTACCGAAAATCAGCGCGAGTACCAAAGCTATGTTCTTCACCTGAATGGCCATTGTTTCTCCTTCCGGGAATCTTCCGGAGTTATCACTGGTGCCGCTCTTGTCCTGCTGGTGCTCTGCTGCCGAATCTTTTCTGCGTACCCTGGTGCGGTTTATTACGAAGTGCTCAACGACTCCCGACTCACCACTTCAACCTGTGCAAGCTCTTCCAGGACACGAATCGCGCCGCAGACAATGCCGTTGCCATGCTTCGCTATTGCCTTCGCCTTGTCTGCAGAGTGCGACCACAACGCTACCTGATGACCGGCCAGCAGCAGATGCCACGCCATTGGCCCACCCATAATTCCCAGCCCTAGAAATCCAAGTCTTGCCATGTCCTGACCCTTGTCAACTAAAAATGAACCCTGTACACGAACAACATAGTCACCAATCCCGCGATAGCCGCGAGCAGAATGCTGTGCTTCAATGTGAAACGAAAGAGTCTTGCCTGATCACTCACACTCATGCCGGTAGCCGCGGCCGCAACGGCGATGGTTTGCAGGCTGATCATCTTGCCCATCGTGCCGCCGACGGAGTTGGCCGCAGCCATAAGCACTGGACTGATACCGAGACGACTCGCGGTCACGACTTGAAGGTTGCCGAAAAGTGCATTCGCCGACGTATCCGAACCGGTGAGGAAGACGCCGAGCCAGCCCAGCATCGCACTGAAGAATGGAAAGAGCGCCCCACTCGCCGCGAAAGCCAACCCCAGGGTCGCCGCGGCGCCTGAATAGTTCATCAGGAATGCCATCGCCAGTACGGAGGTTACCGTCGCGGTCGGAATACGGATCTGGCGCAGAACGTGGAGCACAATTCCCAGAAACTGCTTCGCGCCTACTCGCAGGAAGAGAGCCGAGCAGACCGCTGCCATCATGCAGGAGGTGCCCGAAGCCGCCAGCCAGTTGAACAAGAAAACAGCGTGGTATGGCTGCGGTGTCGCGCTGATGGGTGCGGTACGGATTACTCGATCGTGCAGCATCGGCCACGGAAAAGAGAGGCTGAGCGAGTTGAGCGCCACTTGAATTGGCTTCACGCCCCATAACAGAACGAGGAGGACGAGTAGACAGTAGGGCATCCACGCACGAAGCATGGAGTGTTCTGAGGAGGCATGCGTCGAGGTGTGCGACGCGGTTGGCTCGGCTCCGCGAAAGAGGTTTTCGTTTGCGACGGACATCGTCTTGACCGCGCCCATTCGGCACAGGATAAATAGTGCCGCTATTGCTGCCAGGGAAGCCAGGATGTCCGTCAACTGCGGGCCTAGCATGTTCGAGACCACCAGCTGCACCAGAGAGAAGACGCCACCCGCGATCAATGCCGGCATCCACGCTGAACGCAACGCGACCATGCCGCCGACAGCGAGGATGAGGTACGCAGGGATGATGAGCGCGATGGGAGTGCAGATGCGGCCCACCCAGGCACTGAGCTGGTCGAGAGGAAGCCCCGTTGTCCCCGCCAACGTGATGACCGGAATCCCGATGGAGCCGAAGGCGACGGGCGCCGTGTTTGCCAGCAGGCAGATCGCCGACGCCCGAAACGGCGAGAAGCCCAGACCCGTCAGCATGGCAGCCGCGATAGCGACCGGCGTGCCGAATCCGGCGGCGCCCTCGATAAATGCGCCGAAGGCAAACGCGATCAGGAGCGCTTGCAAGGGAGCGTCCTTTGTGAGCCTGCCGATGGAGCCGCGGATGAGGTCGAACTGTCCGGTCTCCGTCGTAACACGAAAGAGAACGAGCGCCCAGAGAATGATCCACGAGATAGGAAAGAGGCCGAAGGCCGCTCCATAGACAGCAGAGCTGACGGCCAGAGTTGGCGGCATACGGTAGCACGTCACAGCTACAAGCAGAGCAATCGTCAGCCCCACGGTGCCGGCGATCCAGGCTGCCTGTCGAAACACACCGAGCAGGAGGAGCACCGCGAAAATAGGTAGCGCGGCGATCGCTGACGAGGCTGCAACCCCGTGCCCGAACAACAGGTAACCCTGCTCCCAATGCGAATTGATGGCAACCTGGTTCATTGGTCCTACAAATATAAAATTGAAAATCTGTTATCCCGTATTTCGCACAGTATCTCGGAACTTGCCTTGATGCATACTATTTGAGTAAGTATTTTCAAAGCCGAAGAAATGCTTTTTTTGATTGCGGGAAGATGGTAGGTTGGTCCAACATTTATTGTCAAGCCCGGATCTTCTCTTTATTTGAATTGCCCTATGCAACACCGTTTATGCTGAAGCGATAGCTTTTTGAGGAATCCATGAAGCCTTCCAGCACGGTTCCAATCGAGCGGACAACACTTTCCGCAGCGGCCTTTGAGCGTTTGATTACCAATGTGGTGCATGGCACATGGAAGGCTGGTCAGCAGATACCGACAGAGCGTGTTCTCTGCCAGCAACTCGGCATCGCACGCAACTCATTGCGCGAGGCGCTGAAGGCCATGGAGCTTATCGGCATGTTGGAGAGCCGGGTCGGCGAAGGCACCTTCGTCTGTCCGCGTTCAGAGTTCCTGTCGCGTCCTCTGCTCTGGGCCTTCACTGGAACTGACCATGCTGAACTCGCCGATCTGATGGAGGCGCGCGCCCTGATGGAGGCGGATCTGGCAGGTCTCGCGGCGAAACGCGCGACGCCGGAGGAACTCAAACGTATCGAGGACACACTCCAGGCGATGGAACACAACATCGCCGGCAGTGAAGCGGTGCTGGAAAGCGATATGGCTTTTCACCTGTATGTGGGACAGGCCGCTCACAATGAAGTGCTCGCCAATGCCGCGCAGTTGCTTCGCAATGTGCTGAAGTACTGGATACACCTGAAGCTTATGATCGGCCGGATTCCGGCACAGGCGCTGGAGCGTCATCGAGAGATCTACCGGGCCATTCGCAGCCGCGATGTACAGGCCTCGCGCGCATTGATGCAGGAACATCTTAATGAGACGACCATGCTCATTACGCAGCTCACCGCTTCCATGACAAGGTCGTCACTCCAGTCCAATGGGAGAAATTTAAAAGCCGTAGTGAGATCAGATCGAAGGCACACGGTTGCCCGGACTGCAGCGAAGAATCGGACGAAGAAAGTGAAGGACTGAGAAATGGACGAGAAGAAATGTGATGAGATAATCGCTGGCTTCGACGCAATGCTGGACGTCTTCCTCAACCAGGTATGAGGTATCACGTTCGCTCCGTGGAAGCGCGTCAGTGTGGTGCATGTTTCCGGCGTGGTCATCGCCGCCCGTTTTCGGATAGCATCGGATAGCATCATGGAGCAACCCTAGGGACCTATGCTGACTCCCACCATCCTCGCCGAACTTCGCGCCGCCGTGGACTCAGACGACAGCAAAGGGGGTACTCCGCAATCCGGCCTCATCACCGCGCCCAATCAGCTCCAGACATATGAGTGCGACGGCCTTACCGCCTTCCGCGTCATGCCCGCTGCAGTCGCCCTGCCGCGTACTACGGAGCAGATTCAGTCGCTCATCCGCATCTGCGCGAAACACAACATTCCCTTCGTCGCTCGCGGCTCCGGCACCGGCCTCAGCGGAGGCGCGCTCCCTGCCGAAGGCTCCCTCGTCATCTGCTTCGCCCGTATGAACCGAATCCTCAACATCGATTTGCCCAATCAGCAGATCACCGTACAGCCCGGCGTCATCAACGCGAACGTGACCGCCGCCGTCTCCCCGCAAGGCTTCTTCTACGCGCCCGATCCCAGCTCGCAATCCGTCTGCTCCATCGGCGGCAACGTCGCCGAGAACGCCGGCGGAGCCCACTGTCTCAAGTACGGCTTCACCGTCACCCATGTCCTCGAGATGACCGTCGTCCTTCCCACCGGCGAGATCGTCACACTCGGCAGCAAAACACCCGACGCCCCCGGCTACGATCTCCTCGGCGTCTTCATCGGCTCCGAGGGCACCCTCGGTGTCGCCACGGAGATGACCCTTCGCATCGTGCGTAAGCCAGAGACGGTGCAAGTCATCCTCGCCGCCTTCGATACCATCGCCGCCGCAGCCCAGACCGTCTCCTACGTCATTGCCGCCGGCCAGCTCCCAGCCGCCATGGAGATTATGGATCGCCTTTCCATTCAGGCCGCCGAAGCTTCGGTTCACCCCAACTATCCGGTCTGCGAAGCGCTCTTGCTCATCGAGCTTGACGGCCCACGCGCTGAAGTAGACCTCCAAATGACGACCGTAATCTCGCTAGCGGAGAAAAACGGTGCATGGGAGACGCGCCTCGCCATCGACGAGCAGGACCGCTTCTTAATATGGAAGGGCCGCAAGGCTGCCTTCGCCGCCGCTGGCCGTCTCTCCTCGCACTACATCGTGCAGGATGGCGTCATCCCCCGCACCGCCCTTCCCGCGGTCCTTGAAAGAATCGCCGAGATGGCCGCCGCCGAGAACCTTCGCGTGACGAATGTCTTTCACGCTGGCGACGGCAATCTCCACCCCATCGTCCTCTACACCCAGCAGAATCCCGGCGAAGAAGAACGCGCCATCGACCTCTCCATGCGTATCCTCGACGTCTGCGTAGAAGCCGGCGGCTCCATCACCGGCGAGCACGGCGTCGGCCGCGAAAAGCAGTGCAGCATGTCCTACATGTACGCAGATCCCGACTTGGAAACTATGCAGCGCGTCCGCCACGCCTTCGACCCGCAAAACATCTCCAACCCGGACAAGCTCTTTCCCACCCCACGCCTGTGCGGAGAGCGCACTCGCGGAGCCTACGTCCCCCACAACCTCGAAACCAGCGGCATCGCGGAGATCTTCTGATGCCCACGATATTCACTAAGCCACGACGGGTGCCCCATCTTCGCGACGGCTTCATCGTCGCTAAGGTGGGGTCGCAGGATCTGCTCTTGCCTTGCAATTGTTTTTGCAGTTGCAGGTGCAGTGCAGTTGCAGTTGTTTTTGCCTTTTAGTTGTCATCCTTCGCCGTAGGCGGAGGATCTGCTTCTGTTCTTGCAGTTGTTGTTGCTTCTAGGTACCCCAAGGCTTCAGCCTTGGGCTTCTCAAACGAGCCACAGATACGGGCTTCAGCCCCTGGGGTATGCTCTTTTATCCAATCAATTCGATGACGACCACTCTCAACATCACCGGCCAATTAGAAGCTCTCATCGGAGCCGAGTTCGTCCACGTCAGCGAAGACAACATCACCGTCTCCCCCGCCAACACCCAGCAAGTCTCGGAAATCCTCCGCTACGCCAACGAAAATGGCATCACCGTCACTGCCGTAGGCGGCAACACCAAACAGTCCTGGGGTAACGAAATCCAGCCCAATCCAACCAAAACAAACATTCGCCTCGAACTCACACGCCTCAACCGCGTCATCGAACACCCCTGGCAGGACCTCACCTGCACGGTCCAGGCCGGCTGCACCTGGCAGCAACTCCAGCAGACCCTCGCGAAGCACGGCCAGTTCGTCGCCCTCGATCCCCTTTGGCCCGAACGCGCCACCGTTGGCGGCATCCTCGCCACCAACGACTCCGGCGCGCTCCGCCACCGCTACGGCAGCCTCCGCGACCTCGTCATCGGCATGACTCTCGTCCTGGCCGACGGCACCATCGCCCGCTCCGGCGGCAAGGTCGTCAAAAACGTCGCCGGTTACGACCTCTGCAAACTCGTCACCGGCAGCTTCGGCACCCTGGCCATCATCACCGAAGCCACCTTCCGCCTCCACCCTCTGCCTCAACACGTCCAGAACTTCACCGTCTCGGCCCCGCAAGCCGCGCAACTCTCCCCACTCATGCAATCCATCCGCGCCAGCCACCTTCTCACCCAGGCCCTCCAACTCCGCGGCGACACCAACGGCTTCCACCTCGACATCCAACTCAACGCGCACCCCGAAGCAAGGCAAAACGAAATCCTGCGGCAAATGACCGAAGCCGCTGGCCTCAAGCTGAACGAATCGCTCGCCACGATCGAACAGCAATCGCCCGCCCAGCCTCATTCACTAGGAGAACCATTCGCGCAAATAAGTCAGGTCCCATTCGCCGGACCGCTCGCGTCAGCGAGCCGCATCGCGCCTAAGCGTGATGACGGAGGGAGCAGCGGCCTTCAGGCCGCTGAAAATAATAAGTCTCAAGAAAGGGGCTTTAGCCCCGGGTTTCTCGACAGCGTTTGGACCGCCCGCGAATCCCTTCTCGCACAACCGGACAGATTAATCCTCAAAGCTACCATGCTGCCGGAGGAGGCTGCTGCCTTCGCACAAGAGGTCGACGAAAAAGGCGGTCAGTCCGTCACGCAATCTCTCGGCATCATCTATGCCTCTTTCCCTTCTGGTGAACTCTCCTTCAAACTTGCAGAAGAAATCCGGGATCACATTGGTCTTCAGGGCGGAACAACGTTGCTTCTATCTCGAACACCGCCTTCCAACGAGGCCGAAACCTGGGCCTTTATGGCGGAAGGAGAACAAACCCTCACCCTCCCCCTTATGCAAGCCGTAAAGCACCAATTCGACCCCAACCGAACCCTGAACCCCGGCCGCTTCCTCGGAGGAATCTAACCCACCCAAACTTGACAAACCCCGACTCCAAAACCACCCCACAACAAATCAACCCGACCTAACCACAACCCGAAGTCCAGACCTAAACCCAATCTTTCCGAGACTTTGCGCAATATAAGGGGGAGTGGGGGTACCCAAGACACATACATGCTCACCGAGATCCAACCCGCGAAACCCAGCTCATTCGACCAGCACCATCCTCCGTCGAAAGACCTCCTATCCGACTGCGTCCACTGCGGCTTCTGCCTCCCGGCCTGTCCTACGTACGTCCTTTGGGGCGAAGAGATGGATTCCCCCCGCGGCCGCATCTACATGATGGCGAAAGCCTCGCAGGGCGAAGCCCCCCTCGACCAGAACTTCCGCCTCCACATGGACCAGTGTCTCGGCTGCATGGCCTGCATGACTGCCTGCCCCTCCGGCGTCCAGTACGACAAACTCATCGAAGACAGCCGAGCGCAAGTAGAACGCAACATTCCCCGCACCACCGCCGACTCCCTCTTCCGAAAACTCCTCTTCGCCACCTTCCCGTATCCTACGCGCCTCAGGCTTATGGCTGGCCCACTCTTCCTCTATCAACGCTCGGGCTTGCAATCCCTCGTCCGAGCCTCTGGCCTCCTCAGGCTCCTCCCCAAACGCTTCTCCGCAATGGAGGCTCTCCTCCCCACCGTCCCCGCGCGCTTCGCCTGGACTATGCCCGAACGCATAGCCCCCGCCGCCCCTGTCCGCGGCCGCGTCGGGATGCTCACCGGCTGCGTCCAGCAGGTTTTTTTCTCTCACGTCAACGCCGCCACCGCGCGCGTGCTGAGCGCTGAAGGTTTCGAGGTTATCACCCCAGCCAGTCAGCCCTGCTGCGGAGCGCTTATGATCCACTCTGGCCTGGAAGACCGAGCAGCCGCCATGGCCCGCAATCTCATCGCCGTCTTCGAAGCCGCGAACGTCGACTCCATCGTCATCAACGCCGCCGGCTGCGGCTCCACGATGAAGGAGTACGGCCACCTCCTCCGTGACGACCCCCAGTGGGCTGCTCCTGCCCGCGCCTTCTCCGCAAAATGCAAAGACATCACCGAAATCCTCTGTAGCGTGCCATCCATCTCCCCGCGTCATCCATTACCCCTGCGCGTCGCATATCACGACGCATGCCATCTCCGTCACGCTCAGGGAATCCATCAGCAACCCCGCCAGCTTCTCTCCGGAATTCCTCAACTTGAAGTTGCTGAGATCGCCGAGGCGTCTCTTTGCTGTGGCTCCGCAGGCGTCTACAACCTCCTTCAGCCCGAGGCCGCCCAGCAGCTTGGCGACCGCAAGGTCGGCCACCTCCTTGACGTCCGCTCCCAGGCCGTCGTCTCTGCCAATCCCGGCTGCCTCCTCCAGCTGATGAGCGGCCTCCGCCGTTGCGGAGAACGCACCCTGCCCGCCTTTCACATGGTCGAGCTACTCGACGCCTCAATCCGCGGCCTGACCGCCGACCAAATCCTCAGCGGTGAAAAGAGCCTCGTCTTCCCGCTACCAGTTTGCATGCCTTCAGAATCTGTCAAGCCCCCAGCTTAACTAGCTGCGCCCGGACTTCAAGCATTAGTTGCTAGTGGCTGTTCATCGCAAACACCTCGTTCTCAAGAAGTTCTCAACTACCAGACGAGCTATGTTCGTTCAGGTAATGAGCCGCTCGTTTCAAATCTTCAATGAACTCTTGTCTCTCGCGCTCGCGCGATTCGTTGTCCTGAGCACGAAGAATTGAAGAAGGATGAACGGTCGCAATAATCGCTGGCTGATCCATCGACTGAAAGATCTCGCCGCGATGCTTTGTGACTCGGAACGCCTGCCCCAACAACGATTGCGCCGCTGTGGCACCGAGGCAGACGATAAGTTTCGGTCCTACAGCGTTGACCTCTGCATCGAACCAGGGCTTGCAGGCTGCGATTTCCAAGGTACTCGGCTTCTTGTGAATGCGCAATTTACCGCGTGGTTCCCATTTGAAGTGCTTCACTGCATTCGTCACATAGATCTTCGTGCGATCGATACCCGCCGCCTCCAGGCAGCGGTCCAGCAAGTGTCCTGCTGGCCCCACGAACGGTTTGCCAGCGAGATCTTCTTTGTCGCCCGGCTGTTCTCCCACCAGCATTACGTCTGCCCCCTTTTTCCCTTCTCCGAAGACCGCTTGCGTAGCATTGCGATATAAATCACAACCTTGGCAGCGTTGAACTGCCTTCTTCATGGCGGCTAAGTTGCGATCCTTTGGTAAAAACTCAGACGCCGTTCGCGCCCTTCGGCTGGCACCTCTCATGACCCATGAGATGCCGTTCGGGTGGGATCGTTGAGGACTTAATCAATTTATTCAATTATTCGCCAGTTTGCGGCTCGCTTTGATACCAAGGCCAAAAGTCCCTACCGATATTGGTGGCCTCTCAATGATGAACAATACGCCTCCAGTGCACGTAACACTTTTCTTCTTTTGGGCATCTCAGTTCTCCGTAGTGGAAATCTAAAAGGAGATGAATTCCGATGAGCGTTGAGACCATAGAAGATCTTTTTGTCGAGGAACTAAAGGACCTATATTCTGCTGAAAAACAGATTACCAAGGCACTCCCTAAGATGGCCAAAGCCGCTTCTTCGCCGGAACTGCGGCAGGCATTTGAAAAGCATCTCGAGGAGACTAGCGGGCATGTCGAGCGTCTCGAACAGATATTCGAGACGCTGGGAAAGAGCAGTAGAGGTAAGACATGCGAAGGAATGAAGGGCCTGCTGTCGGAAGGGGCAGAACTTATCGAAGAAATCGACAAGGGCGATGTACTAGACGCCGGCCTAATCTCTGCAGCGCAACGTGTCGAACATTATGAAATGGCTGGATATGGGTCGGTGCGAGCATTTGCTGAGTTATTGGGCAACTCGGAAGTTGCCGACTTGTTGCAAGAGACTCTCGGCGAAGAAAAGGCAGCCGACCAGAAATTGACAAAGATCTCAAAGACGGTCAACAACCAGGCTCAACGGGCTGCGTAGAGAATCTTGCGCTGTGGTCTTCCAATCTCGAGTAGAAGCACCTGAAGCTTAGAGGGAAGGGGCTCGCGATGAAGACCGAGCGAGCCTCTTGTTTTGTGTTAACGGTTGAATCTAGGAGGCACTACGCTTCAGCAGGTAATCAAGTCCGCAAACTCGATACCATCGGTAGCCATAGGGTTCGAGCACGACGCAATACTGATTATTCGCTTTGGGTTCACTATGATCGTTCGACAAAAGATTCACGAGCACACATTCTTTCTCGGAGTCTTCCTTCAACAGAAATCGCACCTCGCGTGGCTCAGAGCTAAGATTATGAAGGAAGAGGACGGCGTTATTTCTCCAGCTATATCGCATCGCGAGAATTTCCCGCTGTCCGGTAGCTATGAATGAAAAATCTCCCCAGCCGATCTCCGGAACCTCTTTCCGCATCCGGATCATGCGTTCCATCCAATTCAACAGGGAATTTGGATCGCGTCGCTGATCTGCGACGTTTACATGGGGATAGCCATAGGCACCCGCAGAGATTACCGGAGAAACCGGCTTATCACTTTTTGTGAACCCCCCATTTGGTTCCGTCGACCATTGCATCGGCGTCCGTGCGCAGTTCCGTTCGGGTAGGCTGAGGTTGTCTCCCATGCCAATCTCATCTCCGTAACGAACCACTGGAGTGCCTGGCAGGGTCAGCATGAGGCTATAGGCAAGCTCCAAACGGCGTCTGTCCCCCTGCATCATGGGTGCGAGACGCCGCCGGATTCCACGCTGATACAACTGCATCTCAGGCTCCGGCCCAAACGCAGAAAAAACTGTACGGCGTTGTTCGTCTTCGAGTCGCCCGAGATCCAGTTCGTCGTGATTACGGAGAAATTGTCCCCACTGCGCCGTCAATGGCCGCCGTTTCGTGGCTCGCATGGCCTTAACGAGTGTCCGGGAGTCGGAACTTGCCATTGCATAGAACAAGTGCTGATTTACTTCAAAATTGAACATCATTTGCAGACGCTCGCCGGCTGTCCCGAAATATTTCATATCCGTATCGGGCAACACGTTAGCTTCGGCGAGGATAATTGCTTCGCCTTCTCGCCAGGTTAGAAACTGGCTGAACGTCCGAAGCATGTCATAGTTCTCCCTGGGCTTCTTAACGTTGGGGCCTTTCCCGGCAATGACAAATGGGACGGCATCCATGCGAAAGCCTGACACGCCCAGCTGAAGCCAAAAGCCCATGATCTTCAGTATCTCGGCTTGTACGTCCGAATTTGCTGTATCGAGATCAGGTTGGAAGTCGTAAAAACGATGGAAGTAGTACGCTTTGGCAGCGTCGTCGTAGCTCCATGTCGATTTCTGCACTCCAGGAAAAACGATACCGGAATTAGCTGATCTCGGTTTTTTCTTAGACCAGACATACCAGTCGCGATATTTGGAGTTGGGATCGCGTCGAGCTTCCTTAAACCACGGATGCTGATTGGAAGTGTGATTGACGACAAGGTCGATAAGAACCCGCATCCCACGTTGCTTACAACCGTGAGCAAATTCCACGAAGTCTCCGAGATCACCGTATCGAGAGTCAACCCCGTAATAGTCCGCAACATCATACCCATCGTCCCTTTGTGGCGAAGGCTGAAAGGGCATTAGCCAGATGGCTGTTATTCCTAACCCTTGCAGATAGTCGAGACGGCGCATCAAACCTTTAAAGTCTCCGATGCCGTCGCCATTGGCGTCCATGAAAGTAGCCACTGACACACAGTAAATGACAGCGTTTTTATACCAAAGGTCGTTGATCATATTTGGGCTTCACAGTACAAAACACTCTGGAGTGTTGGTTTGATGCAGGAGTTGACCTGGTGGCAACGCGCAATCGTCTATGAGATTTATCCTCGCTCATTTCAAGACAGCAACAACGACGGTATAGGTGACTTGAATGGAATCCGGCGACGTCTCGATTACCTAGTTCAACTAGGAGTAGATGCGATCTGGATCACGCCAGTCTATTCATCCCCTATGGCTGATTTCGGCTATGACGTGGCCGACTACTGTGGAATCGATCCCATCTTCGGGACGATGCAGGACTTTGACAGCCTTTTGTTCGAATGTCATCAACGTGGGCTTAGAGTGATTCTGGATTTTGTTCCAAACCATACCTCCGACCAGCACCCGTGGTTTCTAGAGAGCCGGTCGTCTCGCCAGAGTCCGAAGCGCGACTGGTACCTCTGGAAGGATGAGCCAAACAATTGGCCCAGTCAATTCGGCGGTTCGGCGTGGGAATACGACGCAATCAGCGGTCAATACTATTGTCATTCCTTTCTGAAGCAGCAGCCAGACCTGAATTGGCGAAACCCCGCCGTCAAGGATGCGATGTTCGATGTGCTTCGATTCTGGCTAAATCGTGGGGTCGATGGATTTAGAGTCGACGTCATGTGGCTGATGATCAAGGATGACCAGTTTCGCGATAATCCGCCAAGCCCCGGATACCTCCCTGGCCAGTCATCCAGTCAGCGTCTGTTGAGCGTCTTCAATTCTGATCGTCCTGAGGTCCATGCGGTTGTCGCCGCTATGCGAGAAGTTGTCGATGAATATGAGAGCCGGGTCCTGATCGGTGAGATCTATCTGCCTGTGCAGCTCTTGATGACCTACTATGGAGCAACTCTCCAAGGCGCAAACCTTCCGTTCAATTTTCTCTTGCTTCAATGCGCCTGGAGTGCCGAAGCTGTCAGAGCGACGATCTCCGAGTACATGGTGGCATTGCCCTCGGGCGCGTGGCCGAACTGGGTACTAGGTAACCATGACAATGCTCGGATCGCCACTAAAGTCGGACCCCAGCAGGCGCCTGTTGCAGCGATGCTTTTGTTGACACTGCCGGGAACTTTGACAATGTACTACGGCGAGGAGATTGGCATGACGAATGTCGCAATCCCGCCTGAAGATATAAAGGATCCAGCGGAAAAGAACCAACCCGGCATCGGGATGGGTCGCGATCCGGAGCGGACTCCAATGCAATGGGACAGCTCGCCAGCCGCGGGATTTACAGCTGCAGTCCCTTGGCTTCCCATAGCTTCCGATTTCGACAAGAACAATGTTGCAACACTCCTGAACGACCGTGCATCTCTTCTCCATCTGTATATAAGGCTCATCACTCTGCGACGTACACATGCGACTCTTGTGAATGGTGAATTGAACCGACTTTCGGCCGATAGTAGTTTGCTTCGGTATGAGCGGGTTAGTTCGGCCGAGAGGCTTCTGGTTTTGCTTAATCTGGGATCCGACCCCGTAGAGTGCCAAGTCCAAAGTGGGACCGTTCTTCTGTCAACGCGTTTCGATCGCGACGGAGAACGGGTTCGCGATATGATTGCGGTTCGGGGAGCCGAGGGATTAGTAATTGTTCTTGATAGTGATCGTTATTGATCTCGTCAAGCGCGCTTGGCAGCTCATCGATTGATTTGGGCATCTCATGACAGGTCTTCAGTACCTGAAAGGAATTCTCCATGTCCCAAAACGTGAAATCTGTAGCGCTTGCTGTCGGCCTCGCAATCATGCTCACCGCCTGTCGGAAAACGGCCGATAACAAGCTCAATTTCGAATCTGCGATCAACGCTTACTATCAGGCGCATCCTTCCTGCCTTTGGGCGACCCCGCAAAAGTTCCCTGTGCAAGTAGGTCATGATGATCCAAAGACAGCTCAATTCGACGCACTTGTCGATCAGGGCTTGTTGGTACGCACCACGAGCGAGAAGAAGATCATCATTATCTCTAAGCAGGAAAATAACTATGACATTTCAGACAAGGGGCGCGGTGCCTGGACCGCCGATCCTTCGCAGCCAGGCTATGGCAACTTCTGTTACGGGCACCGCAAAGTCATCAGTGTGGACAGTTCCACTCCGACGAATGACAGTCCCGGAGCGACAACCACTGTCCAATATCACTATACGATTGCGGATGCTCCGGCCTGGGCCACCGCGGCCGAAACGCAGACCGCCTATCCGAAGGTGCAGGCCAACCTCGCCGGTAGTTCCAAGGCCGCAAATGCGAGCCTGACCAACACCACCAATGGTTGGCAGGTAAGCGATATCGGAAAAAATAGCGATTCTGACATTGTCGAATAAAGTCTGCCAGTTTTTTGCTATGTGGCACGAAACGCGTTTGTCTATGATGAGTAAATATCAGGATCTGACAATAGCGCCTATTGACGGTGAGTGAACGGGCGATGCCAAAACGAAGTGCCGGTTTGATCATGTATCGAAGGCCGGAAGGACATCTGGAGCTGTTTTTGGTCCATCCGGGTGGTCCATTCTGGGCGAAGAAGGATATAGGAGCATGGTCTATTCCGAAGGGTGAGTTCGAGGAAGGCGAAGATCCTTTGGAAGCTGCCAGACGAGAGTTCCATGAAGAGACAGGGTTCGCCGCACAGGGACATTTTCTGGAGCTTGGCGAAGTGAAACAGAGTGGGGGGAAGGTAGTTACGGCTTGGGCTTTCGAGGGCGATTGTAATCCCGCGGAACTAGTCAGTAATCTCTGCGAGATGGAATGGCCTCCGCGCTCCGGACGTCGCCTTGAGTTTCCAGAGGTGGATCGCGGTCTTTGGTTTTCCATCACTGAGGCAAGAGAACGCATCCTAAAAAGCCAGGAACCACTCTTGGAGAAGCTCTCAATGATATTGCAATCCGAAAAATAGAATCGATTCGAAGGGGAGCCCAATTGTGATCTTCTTCCTTTCGCAGGTAATTTGAAAATGGGGATTTATCTTCTTTTGGCGCTGGAAAAGAGAAGCGAGGTACTAATTTGCCATGTCAAAAGGCGACGCTGATAACGCTGTCGAACTGCTTGCCATCAACGGTCGCGAGGTGCGGGTAACGCATCCCGACAAGCTTTATTTCTCAAAGCAAGCAAAAATATCGAAGCTTGAGCTTGTGCGTTACTACTTGTCGGTGGCGCCCGGTGCTCTCACTGGAATAAGGGACCGTCCGATCGTTCTGAAGCGTTTCGTAAACGGCGCCGAGGGAGAGGCCTTTTACCAAAAGCGCGCACCCTCCGAGCGGCCTTCATGGCTGCGAACCATCACTCTTTCCTTCCCATCAGGACGGACCGCAGAAGAGGTTGTCATTGATGACGCCGGTGGTCTGGCGTGGATAGTGAATCTCGGCTGTATCGAACTCCATCCCCATCCTGTGCGCGCTTCTGATCTGGAACATCCTGATGAGTTGCGAGTAGATCTCGATCCTGGCCCCGGGGTCCCTTGGACCGATGTGCGTCAGGTCGCCCTCGAAGTCAAGTCAGTCCTGGAAGAGAACGGCCTCCGCGGATGGCCCAAAACAAGCGGCTCGCGGGGAATGCACGTGAATGTTCGAATCCAGCCACATTGGACATTCACGGAAGTTCGTCGCGCGGCGCTCGCGTTGTCTCGTGCCGTTGAGCGCCGAATACCTAAACTGGCGAGCTCGAAATGGTGGAAAGAGGAGCGTCACGGTGTATTTCTGGACTACAACCAGAATGCGAAGGATCGCACCACTTGCTCCGCATATTCGGTTCGCCCGCTCCCGGACGCTCGTGTCTCAACACCGCTTGGGTGGGATGAGGTTCCGAACTGCGAGCCAGCCGACTTCACGGTGCTTACAGTTCCGGCTCGCTTCGCACAGATCGGCGATCCCCACGCGGATATTGACTCAACACCCGGTTCTCTCGAAAGCTTGCTGCGATTAGCAGAAAAAGATGAAGCGGCTGGCTTTGGAGACGCGCCTTGGCCTCCGCACTTCCGCAAAGTAGACGGGGAGGCGCCACGTGTCGCTCCCTCTCGAGCGAAATCCACCGCACCGAAAAAAACTCGGACAAAGATGCCGCTTATTGTCGTCGCGAACTCACCTGACAAAGAAGCTGCGTTAGCAGGTTTGGAAAAATGGAGGAGTAGCCATCCGCGAGCGGCTGCCTTATTGGCTGTAGACGACGTATTGGTCGATTCCATGCGCGGCAGATCATCTTCCTGGACACGTATCAGAATCAATCTTCGCAATGTTCCGGAAGATTTGAGGCCTCCTCAGGAGACTCCAGATCCCGATGACGATCCTACGCGTGAGTGGCGAGCAAAGCGCGCCTCCACGAAGGAAAAGTAAATTTTCTCAACGACCAGTCGCGAAGATTTCCATTAGTTCCTGCGGCGGCACAACCTCAAGCTGGGCGAAAGTACAGTCACTCGCCCTTTTATCGGAGCGCCACCTTCGGAAATGTGCCATATGGCGGAAACGGGTCCCCTGCATGTGCTCATAAGCGACCTCGACCACCAACTCTGGTCGCACTGGCTCCCACGACAAATCCTTACCTTGGCTCCAGCGACTTTGACCGCCCGGCATTCGATGTCCGGCTTCATCTGAGGTGTCCCCAAAGGAACTCCAAGGATGATTGACCAGCGCACCTTTCCTATAAGGCGAGAGGAACTCAACCAACTCTCGACGCTTTTGCTGAGTGAAACTTGAGCAGACCCCAACATGTTGCAAAGCTCCGGACTCGTCGAAAAGCCCAAGGAGCAAAGAACCAACCGCGGTACCGTGTCCGTTCTTGTGCCATCGAAAACCCGCAACAACGCAATCACAATCCCGCTCGTGCTTGACCTTCAACATCACGCGCTTGTCCGACTCATAGACGCCTGAGACATCTTTCGCCACAACGCCATCAAGTCCGGCGCCCTCGAAACGACGAAACCAATCTGCAGCGACATCCCTCTGATCGGTCGCAGGCGTTATATGGATCGGTGCCGCCGCCGATGAAAGCAATTGTTCCAGCCTCTCCCGGCGAGTTCGAAAAGGCTCGTTTCTTAAATCCTGAGCACCTTCGCACAGCAGATCGAAGAACACTATGGAAGCTGGAGTTTCCTCGGCCAGCAACTTCACTCTCGAAGCGGCAGGGTGTATGCGCAACTGCAGCAGTTCAAAATCGAGTCCATCCCGGCCGGCAATTACTATCTCACTATCAAGCACGCATTGTTCCGGTAACTGCGAGAGTAAAGTCTCGATCAGCTCGGGGAAATAGCGGTTTAGAGTTTTTTGATCCCTGCTCTGGATAACAACTTCTGATCCATCACGAAAGACCAAAGCACGAAATCCATCCCATTTCGGCTCGAAGAGCCACATTTCACCCTCTGGGATTTCGCCGACTCGCTTGGCAAGCATCGGCAATATCGGCGGGTTGACCGGAAGATGCACGCCTAATAGTACAACTCTGTTTTCTGCCGTCTCTTATCAGAAATCGCGCAGACGGCCTGCCACTTCAGAGGGCGTGATGTCTGCCGCCTCCGTGGCCGCCTCCGCCCGAATGACCGCTGTAGCTCTTTCCGCCGCTGAAGCCCTTCGACTTTCCACCGCCAAAGCTCTTCGGTCCGTGTCCACCGCCAAACAGGTGGAAGCCGCCGGAGTGCGCAGGTTTGCTATAAGACTGCGCAAAGCCCCTACCCATGGAGGCACTGGAAGATTGCCGCCCAAAAAAGTCGCGTTGAGTGCCTGCAGCCGGCGCATGATAGGCCTGCAACGGATTGCCATAGGGTGCACCCGACCTGCTGCCGTAGTTCTCGCCGGGCCTGCTGTAGAAGCTGGACCCATAGCCTGGGCCACCATACTGCTGCGTTCTGTTTGGCATCGGCTGGACGCGGTTGAAGGCCTGCTGCGGCGGCCGGGCGTATCCGGCTCCTGGCGATGTCTGGTAACCGTGGTTATATCCTTCTGCCGGCCGGTTTCCTCCATACGGATATCGGTATGGCGTTTGCATGAATCTCTGGGCAGGCTCGCCGAAAGATCCGCCGTATCCGCCGCCTGGCCGGCCGAAGCTGCCAGACGTCCCGTAAGAGCCGATCGCCTGGGTCGCCCTTCCTCCGCCTTGCGGAAACGCGCGTGGGCCGCCGTACGGCAGCCCCCAATCGGCCACCGTGGTGCTCTGCGAGTAATAATCCGACTGATGGAACAGCACGGAGTGAGCCAGCCAACTCAAGCCCCAGCCCAGCCATCCCCAACTCATGTGGGAGAAGGCCGTCATCGCGATCCCCAGGCCGAAGTTTACCGGCGATGAGCCAAGAAACGAACCCAGAGCGTCAAGCAGCGAAAATCCCGGATAGGGCGAAACCGGCTGTCCGTAAACAGTCCACGGGTTATAGGCCGGAACATAGACCGTCTGCGGATTTACCGGCGCCAGCAAGATGTTGCCCTGGTCGTAGCTCACCACTTCCTGGGGCGTGTCTTGCAGATTTCCTGCCGCTTGCGCACGCTGGCGCATTACCTGCACTGCAGCGAATATCTCCTGTGGCTGGTTGTAATAGGCATTGCCCAACTCGGTGGTCCATTGCAGGTTTCGGTCCATCTCTGCCAGCACCTGGGGAAACGCGGTCATTGCCTTCACGCTCGGGTCCCACGATTGCGCGTCGGCTCCGGCTGCAATCTGATCGGAGTATGCAGAGCCCTGCGCCTGACGCCAACGATCAGCATTTACTACCTGCAGCGGACAGGTGGAGGCGGTCAGAACCTGCGCCACCAGGGTGTCCGGATAGAGCGCGATCGGCGCCACTAGTTGTTCCAGCTGTCGTGCATTGAGCGGCTGCGACATGGGTTGCGCTTGCCCATACGTCTGCTGCGGATACGCTTGGCTGGAGGTTGGGTACGATTGCTGCGGGGAGGGCGTGTAAGGCCGTTGCGCATAAGACCGTTGCCCATATGGTTGTGGCTGCATAGAGCCTGATTGCTGGTAAGGCGCGTACTGTCCGTAGGGCGTCGCCTGCTGCGCGAACAACTCGCCCTGTTCCGTCGGTAGCAGCAGAAGAAGCGCTATCACCAGCGCGACAAGTTGTCTGATCGCTCGCACCATACCTGAAAATACGTCCGTGACAAGAGAGGCGCGGTGGGGTGAACCAAACAGCAAGCGAGAGAACCGGGAGATGCGCGATGAGGACGGGTATGTTTGGATTCCCATCTTCCCTCCAATGACCCACTTTGGCTTGCCCGTGAAACGAAGCACTCAGGTTCAAGACGCCGTAGGCGGCTATTCCAGGTCCGGCCCGAAATGACCAAAAAATCCTGAAACCAGAACTCCGGTTCAGATCCAGAGTAACGTTGAATATACCGGAAATCATTTTGTCTGTGCACCAACCTCTCATCTTCACTTTCAATATTTGTCAATAACTAGTTCTTACGCCGAAACTTCTTATGTCGGAACGAATTTCTGACCCGAACTCAGTCAGCTGCGACAACTCTTTAATTGGTTGGTGGCGTTCCCCAGCGGTTATAACCTTGCCGCGATATGGACAGGCATCTCGGAGGCACATAGTACGCATCAAATTCATCCCGCTGCATTCATCGCCTTGTCACACCCTGAGTCTTGCTTAGACAAACCTCTTGCTTCGGTTAGGGGATTTCTCTAAACTTGCGAGCATCGCTGCGCAATCGGTCGGTGAAGTGGTCGGAAATGTGAGTTTCACCCGCACTTCGAACAGGAGATCCTGATTTATGGCGACGACCGCCACTGTTACAGCTAGGGCAAACAAGAAAGCAAAGTCTTCTGAAAATGGCGTGGGCGACAAGTCTTCGACGACCCAATCAACCCCTAAACCTGATGATCTGGCGCTCATTTTGGCGAGCCTGCAGACCATGCGGGACGGGGACTTTTCTGTTCGACTTCCAGTCGCGTGGGTGGGTCTGGAAGGGAAGATCGCTGACACGTTCAATGATATTGTTGCAGCCAACGAGCAGATGGCTGCTGAACTCAACCGTGTGGGTCAGGCCGTTGGCAAAGAAGGAAAGACACGGGAGCGTACGCGCTTTCAACAATCGCGTGGATCCTGGGGCAAGATGGAAGCCTCAGTCAATACACTGGTCGAGGATCTGCTGAGGCCGACGACGGAAGTTACTCGCGCGATTGCAGCTGTAGCGCAAGGAAATTTGGCGCAAACAGTACGTTTGGATGTTGGCGGAAGGCCCCTTGAAGGCGAGTTTCTGCGTTCTGCCAACATCGTCAATACGATGATTCAGCAGCTTGGCGTCTTTACAGCCGAGGTCACCCGAGTTGCACGCGAGGTCGGCACCGACGGCAAGCTTGGAGGGCAAGCTCAGGTGCCGGGAGTCGCTGGCACCTGGAAAGACCTTACCGATTCAGTGAACTCGATGGCGAGCAACCTGACCGGCCAGGTCCGCAACATTGCCGAGGTGGCGACAGCGGTGGCGAGCGGCGACCTTTCGCGCAAGATCACCGTCGACGTCCGCGGAGAAATTCTTCAGCTCAAAGAAGCCATTAATACAATGGTGGACCAGCTGCGGTCCTTTGCTTCCGAAGTCACACGCGTGGCTCGCGAGGTCGGCACTGACGGAAAGCTCGGTGGACAAGCGGTGGTTCCAGGCGTGGCTGGTACATGGAAAGATCTCACCGACTCTGTGAACGCGATGGCCGGAAATCTGACGGCCCAGGTGCGCAACATAGCGGAGGTTACGACAGCGGTGGCCCGCGGCGACCTGTCACGCAAGATCACGGTGGATGTCAAAGGGGAAATCCTCGAGCTGAAGGACACCATTAATACGATGGTGGATCAGTTGAACGCGTTTGCTGGCGAAGTTACTCGCGTCGCCCGCGAGGTGGGTACGGAAGGCAAACTGGGCGGCCAGGCGCAGGTACTCGGCGTTGGTGGAACGTGGAAGGACCTGACGGAAAATGTGAACTTCATGGCCAGCAACTTGACTGGTCAGGTCCGTAACATCGCTGAGGTCGCAACAGCAATCGCCAACGGCGACCTCTCCCGCAAGATCACGGTGGATGTGCGTGGGGAGATTCTCCAGCTCAAAGAAACCCTTAACACCATGGTCGATCAACTCAACCGCTTCGCTGGCGAAGTAACTCGCGTGGCACGCGAAGTCGGAACAGAAGGCCGGCTCGGCGGACAGGCCAACGTGCCCGGAGTTGCCGGTACATGGAAGGATTTGACGGACTCCGTCAACTCGATGGCCGGAAACCTTACAGGGCAGGTGCGTAATATCGCCGAGGTCACCACGGCTGTGGCGCGCGGCGATCTTTCGCGAAAGATTACCGTTGACGTGAAGGGTGAAATTCTTGAGTTGAAGAACACCATCAATACGATGGTCGATCAACTCAACGCCTTCGCGGGCGAGGTAACGCGTGTAGCTCGCGAAGTAGGAACCGAAGGCAAGCTGGGTGGTCAGGCGCAGGTATCGGGCGTCGCGGGAACCTGGAAAGACCTTACCGATTCGGTCAACTTCATGGCCGGCAACCTCACGGCGCAAGTCCGCAACATCGCGGAGGTTGCAACCGCTGTCGCGCGTGGAGACCTGTCCCGCAAAATCACCGTCGATGTTCGCGGCGAGATCCTCGAACTCAAGGACACGCTCAATACGATGGTGGATCAACTCCGCTCCTTTGCGGGAGAGGTCACCCGGGTAGCACGCGAAGTTGGTACCGACGGTAAACTAGGCGGCCAGGCCCAGGTGCCCGGTGTGGCCGGAACATGGAAGGATCTTACCGATAACGTCAACTTTATGGCAGGCAACCTGACGGCGCAGGTACGCAACATTGCGGAAGTTGCGACCGCGATCGCCAGTGGCGACCTTTCGAAGAAGATTACGGTGAACGTGAGCGGCGAAATTCTCCTGCTCAAAGACACCATCAACACGATGGTCGACCAATTGAACGCGTTCGCTGGTGAAGTGACGCGCGTGGCTCGTGAGGTTGGCACGGAAGGAAGGCTCGGAGGACAGGCAAACGTCCCCGGTGTTGCCGGAACGTGGAAGGACCTGACGGACTCGGTCAATTCCATGGCAGGAAATTTGACCGGCCAGGTCCGTAACATCGCCGAGGTAACCACGGCTGTGGCCCGCGGAGACTTGTCGCGCAAGATCACCGTCGACGTAAAGGGAGAGATTCTTGAGTTGAAAAACACCATCAACACGATGGTGGACCAGTTGAACGCGTTTGCCGCAGAAGTAACGCGTGTCGCCCGAGAAGTTGGCACGGAAGGAAAGTTGGGCGGTCAGGCTCAGGTACCTGACGTCGCCGGCACCTGGAAGGACCTTACCGACAACGTCAACGTAATGGCGGTGAATCTAACAGAACAGGTGCGCGGCATCGTCAAAGTGGTGACTGCCGTGGCTAACGGTGAACTCACACAAAAGCTCACGGTGAACGCGAAGGGCGAGGTCGCGGCTCTTGCAGAAACCATCAACAACATGACCAATACATTGGCAACCTTTGCCGACCAGGTCACAACGGTTGCCCGCGAGGTAGGCGTGGAAGGGCGACTCGGCGGCCAGGCCAATGTACCTGGCGCAGCCGGTACGTGGAAAGATCTCACGGGCAACGTGAATCTTCTCGCTGATAACTTGACCAATCAAGTGCGTGCTATTGCTGAGGTGGCGACCGCCGTCACTAAAGGGGATTTGACCAGGTCGATTCAGGTGGACGCCAGCGGGGAAGTGGCTGAACTTAAAGACAACATCAACACCATGATCGATAATTTGCGTCTGACCACCGACCGCAACACGGAACAGGACTGGCTGAAAACGAATCTGGCCCGCTTCACAGGTATGTTGCAGGGCCAGCGCGAACTAACCACCGTCGGACGTCTATTGCTCTCGGAACTTGCGCCCCTGGTCAATGCGCAGCAAGGGGTTCTCTATCAAATGGAAGCGGAGACGCCTGGCAGCATGATGCTTCTATCTTCTTTCGCGGACTCGACTGAGGGACACCATGAGACTGTTAAGGTGGGTGAAGGTCTGGTGGGACAGTGTGCATTGGAAAAACGCCGCATGTTGATCTCTGATCTGCCTGAAGACACGATTCCGGTTCGTTCCGGCTTGTTCAGGGCAGTTCCGCGAAACGTTATCGTATTGCCGATTCTCTTCGAAGATCGTGTTAAGGCTGTCATCGAGTTAGCAAGTTTGAACGCTTTCACCACCTCTCACCTCGCCTTTCTGGAACAATTGACTTCGAGTATTGGCATTGTGCTGAATAGCATTGAAGCCACAATGCAGACCGAAGGCCTGTTGAAGCAATCGCAACAGCTAGCAGTTGAGTTGCAGACGCAGCAGAAGGAGTTGCAACAGACCAACGAACAGCTTGCACAGAAAGCGAAACAACTCGCCGAGCAAAATGCCGAAGTGGAACGCAAGAACCAGGAAATTGAACAGGCTCGCGGAGCGTTGGAAGAGAAGGCAAAAGAGCTCGCCCTAACTTCGAAGTATAAGTCGGAATTTCTGGCGAACATGTCGCACGAGTTGCGGACGCCACTCAACAGCATCCTTGTTCTTGGACAGCAGCTTGCCGAAAACCCCGACACCAACCTCACCCCCAAGCAAGTCGAGTTTGCCCGCACCATTCACGGTGCTGGAACTGATCTTCTCAACCTCATCAGCGATATTCTGGACCTTTCAAAGATTGAGTCCGGCACTGTCTCGGTCGAAGCCGAAGAGGTCTTCTTCGGTAGTCTGATTGAAATGGTGGCACGTCCTTTCCGGCACGAGGCGGAGAATCGCAAGCTTGCCTTTGAGGTGGATACCGATGTTCATCTTACCCGCAGCCTGGTGACGGATTCCAAACGTCTGCAACAGGTGCTCAAGAATCTCTTGTCGAACGCATTCAAGTTCACTGAGCAGGGAGGCGTGCGTCTTTCAGTCGCGGCAGTCGCCAGTGGATGGACAGCGCGTCATCCAATCCTTAGCGGAGCGGCTTCCGTTGTGGCCTTTGAGGTCTCGGATAGCGGCATCGGCATCCCTGCTGACAAGCAAAGAATTATCTTCGAAGCTTTCCAACAGGCAGATGCCGGCACCAGCCGTAAGTACGGCGGCACGGGTCTTGGTCTCGCGATCAGTCGTGAATTGGCCAGTCTCCTCGGTGGAGAAATCCAACTGAGAAGCACACCGGGCAAGGGCAGCACCTTCACCCTTTATCTGCCGCAGACCTATGTCGGCCCATCCACGCAGATTGTCAGCGCGGCCAGCCTTCCACATCACGGGCCGCGCCTCGAACTTCCAGTCTCCGTCATGACCGCCATGGAGGATCCCATAGAGGTGCTTGAGGATGACCGCAACAACATCCAGCCGGGAGATGCTGTGCTGCTGATTGTTGAGGACGATATCCACTATTCGCGTATCCTTTGCGACTTGTCGCGAGAGAAGGGCTTCAAAGTTTTGATGGCGCTCCGAGGCGCTGAGGCGCTCGCGTTGGCGCGGGAGTTCCACCCCACCGCAATCTCGCTCGACGTCTCGCTTCCCGACATGCTCGGCTGGACCGTTTTGAATCATTTGAAGCAGGATCCCGCGACGCGCCATATTCCGGTTCAGATGTTGACCATGGACGAAGACTGGCACCACGGCCTCTCTCATGGGGCCTTCGCTTTTGTCACCAAGCCGACCACCAGCGAAGGCCTGAGTGCCGCGATTACTCGGATACGCGAGTACTCGAGCCCTCGCCGCAAACGGCTTCTGGTGGTCGAGGATGAACCTGCTCAACAACTCAGCATCGAAGCATTGTTGGGTCATGATGACATCGACGTCTCCGTTGTCTCCACCGGTTCGGAGGCTCTTGCGGCAGTGAGCAAGGAGCAGTTTGACTGTGTCGTTCTCGATCTCCGTCTGCCGGATATGACGGGCTTTGAGCTCCTGGAACAACTGGCTCAATCCAAACCGGGAACCGAGTTGCCCGTGGTCGTCTTCACCGGCAAGGACCTGTCACCCGAGGAAGATGCGCGTCTGCACATGCTGGCGCGCAGCGTCATCGTAAAAGATGTGGAATCGCCGGAACGCCTGCTCGACGAAACCGCGCTCTTCCTTCACCGGGTCGTGTCTGACCTTCCGGAAGAAAAACGGAATATGCTTGATCGATTGCACCGTTCAGACGAAGCTTTGGTTGGCAGAAAAGTCTTGATCGTCGATGACGACGTGCGAAACATCTTCGCCCTAAGCAGTGTCCTGGAACGCCGGGGCATGAGCGTGCTTACGGCGGGGACGGGACGCGAAGCAATTGCGACCGTTGAATCAACCAGCGATCTCTCCATTGTTCTGATGGACATCATGATGCCGGAGATGGATGGATACGAAACGATGCAGGTCATCCGCCAGAATCCCCAGTTCCGCCGTCTGCCAATCATCGCGTTGACAGCAAAAGCAATGAAAGGTGATCGTGAAAAGTGCCTCGAAGCGGGAGCCTCGGAATATTTGGCGAAACCTGTAAATACGGAGCAGCTTTTGTCGGCTTGTCGTATGTGGCTCCATCGGTAATGCAACAGTGCTGTGGTCAACAAAGGCGGACTTCTGGAATGCAATCCTCAATGGATAAAGAAAAAAAATGAACGACCACGACCGGGCAAACATACTCATGGTTGACGATCAGCCGGGTAAGCTGATGAGCTACGAAGTCATACTCAAGGAGTTAAATGAGAACCTGATTCAAGCACGATCTGCCAGGGAAGCGCTTGATCATCTTTTGCGTCAAGACATAGCGGTCGTGCTGATGGACGTGAGCATGCCGGAGATCGATGGATTCGAACTGGCCGACATGATGCGTCAGCATCCGAGGTTTCAGAAGACGGCCATTATCTTTATCTCCGCCGTTCACTTGACCGATCTGGACCGTATCAAGGGATACAAGAGTGGTGCTGTCGATTACATCTCTGTTCCTGTCATTCCGGAATTGCTCCGTGCCAAGGTAAGCATCTTTGCTGAATTGCATCGTAAGAATCGCCAGCTCGAACGTCTCAATCGTGAACTGGAACAGCGCGTCGCAGAGCGCACAGAGCAGCTACATGAAAGCGAACTCCAATTTCGCACCTTGGCCAATTCCATCCCCCAGTTGGCTTGGATGGCCGATGCTCTAGGCTCCATCTTCTGGTACAACCAACGCTGGTACGACTTCATTGGTACCTTGCCCGGAGAGATGCCGATGTGGGGATGGCGGACTGTCCAACACCCCGATTACGCGGATCGCGTCATTCAGCAGCTTGAGCGATCCCGGAAGGCCGAAGAGCCATGGGAAGATACCTTTCCTTTACTGAGTAAAGAAGGGGAGTACCGCTGGTTTCTTGCTCGCGCTGTACCCATCCGCGACTCTCAGGGGAACCTAGTGCGATGGTTTGGCACCAGCACGGATATAAGCGCTCAGATCGCCGCGGAAGAACAGATTCGCAATCTCAATGCTCAACTGCAGGAGCGGGTAGCAGAGCTTGAGGCGATCATGCAGGTCCTGCCGGTTGGCGTCGCTGTCTCGCAGGATCCAGAGAGCACTGTTGTTACAGCGAACTTGGCGCTCAGCGATCTGCTCGGAGTAAAGCCTGGCGAGAACATCGCCACCCGCATCGATCCAGCAAGCCCGGATTCTTTCCAGATATATAAGGAAGGTCGCCGCCTCGCAAGTGCTGACCATCCCCTGCTCAGGTCCGCAAAAACAGGCCAGCAATCCAGGAGTCTGGAGCTTGAAATCCAACGATCGGATGGAGAGCCCATTTACCTCCAATCCAGTGCAAGTCCTCTCTTCAATCAATATGGCAATGTGCGGGGAGCGGTCGGCGCATTCATCAACGTGACCGACAGGAAGCGTCTTGAAGATCTGCTCCGGGAACGAGCGGATCTGCTCGAACTGGCTACAGAGGCAATCATTGTGCGAGACATGAACGGCGTACTTCTATTCTGGAATTCGGGTGCAGAGGCACTCTATGGCTGGCAACGCGAGGAGGTTTTGGGCAAATCGATCCACCAGATCCTGCAGACCCGATTCCCAAAGGGACTGAGCGATGTGGAGAATGCCCTCGCACAAACCGGTAAATGGAATGGAAACCTCACCCAATTTACCCGCGACGGCCAGGAAGTAACCGTGGCATGCCGGAAGGCGCTCAAGGCAGGCGGGAATGCAATCCTTGAGATGAACCGAGACATCACCGCTCAACTGAAAGCGGAGGACGCCCTTCGCAAAACAGAGAGGCTGGCGGCGATGGGAAGGGTGGCAGGAATCATTGCGCACGAGATCAACAATCCCCTGGAAGCGATTACCAGCGCGTTTTATCTCCTTCGCGACCATCCATCTCTCGACGAAGAAGCTCGTTATTTAGCGAAGCTAGGTGAAGAAGAACTCATTCGCGTCGCTCACATTACCCGGCAAACGCTTGGCTTCTATCGGGAATCGAAGCACCCTGTCGAAGTTTCTATTTCTGCGCTTCTCGACGAAATTCTTGAATTGCAAACGCGTCGCATGGAATTCAGCAATATATCCCTAAACAAGCAATACCGTAGCAAAGGGACCATCTGGGGTTTTCCGGTCGAGCTAAAACAAGTATTTCTCAATCTCATCGGCAATGCAGCCCAGGCCATGCCCGACGGTGGCACGCTGCGCCTGCACGTCTTCGAATCTTCGTGGCAGCGCCATCAGCGTCCAGAAGTCTGCGTTTCCATTTGCGATACAGGTAGTGGGATTGATCCGGAGGATGCAAAACATCTCTTCGAACCCTTTTTCACGACGAAATCAACTAAGGGCACCGGCTTGGGCCTGTGGATCAGCAAAGGCATTGTCCAAAAATACGGAGGTACGATTCGCTTCCGCAGCGCGTCATTTACCGGCCGGAATATCACGTGTTTTCAGGTAAGGTTGCCTGACGCAGATGTTCAAGGTGTGCGGGACCCAGATACAGACGTATCTGACGTGGCAGAGATAGCAGGGGTGTCCAATGGTCGCCAGTAGTATCACTATCCTCTGCGTGGACGATGAGGAAACTCCCAGAACCCTTCGAAAACTGATATTGCAAAAGCAAGGGTATCAAGTCATAACGGCAGCCTCGGGCGCGGAAGCATTGGAAGTGCTTGATCGGGTGAGTATCAATCTCGTTCTCTCCGATCAAATGATGCCCGGCATGACTGGCACTGAACTCACAAAATTCGTGAAGGCCGTCCGACCTACAATGCCCGTGATCCTCATTTCAGGAGTTAATGAAATCCCGGCGGACGCAAGCTATGCCGACCGATTTATTAGCAAAGTGGGAGGACCAGAACTCCTCTTCGAGACAGTCGTGGAAGTTCTGACAGCATACGGACATATTGATTGAGTCGGAGGAATAGAGTTGTCTTGTCGTGCAGCTTCTGATTCCTGCGTGTCATCAGTTTTAAACCATTCCCACTAAATGCCGTTTAATGCGCGAGTTCGGTGGGCACTCCCATAGGCACAAATGCGCGTCATTGTTGCGGATACAAGGGGAAGAAAGAAGCGATAGCAGGCGCACCCTAAACTAAGCAAAAATTTGCACTGTGCCGCGGTTTAAACTTGCGCTTTATATTATGAAAAAGAATGAGTTATTTTTTTCTGTCGAGCCAACCGAATTAGCTCGCGGCGGCATCTCCTAATACAACGAAGTTTTTCGAATTCAATTACCCACGGAGACCACCCTATGCTCAAACGTCTCGTAGTCTTCACGGCTTTGGCTGTTAGCAGCGCTGGTGTTGCCCATGCCGATTCCATCAGTGGCTTCTTTTCTGCCAATGGGACCGATTCCTTTACCACTTCATCCATCACATTTACACCTGGTAGTTCCACTGTCCAAGGAGCTATCGGGGGCACCTTCGCCACATACCTGACGGACGGCAATCCGATCACCTTTCTTTCCGGAGCCCTCCCCTATACTCAAGGGGCAAATATTCCTCCCGGCGGGATTCCAATCCAGCTCTTCTCGACTACGGAGGGGGGCGAAACCTTCGCGTTCGATATCACCGCCTATGATGCCAACTTTGTGAATAATGGGACGCTGGGATGCACTGCCGGCGCCACATGCCTCATTGCCACCGGCGATGGCTTCTTTACGGGAATGGGGACAGTGAACTACACCTCGAGCCCGGCTACCTTCGTGTTTACCTCTCAATACCCACCCGGCCAGCCGGTTGGTACCATGACATCGTTCTCTGCGTCAGCCTCAGCTAGCCCAGTTCCTGAGCCGGCCTCGCTGGCGCTCTTGGGCACTGGCCTGCTCGGAATCGTCGGGATCGCACGCCGCAGCCTCAACGCCTAGTCTTGTGTTCGTTCCAAACGGGAGCCGCAATTGGCTCCCGTTTGCTTTTTAACACCCGTCAGCTATCACTGAAGCAGAAGCAGTTCAACAAAAGCTTGGGGCCAGCGCGGTTGAAACTGCTCCGAATCGAAGTTGATCTCCTCTCGTCGATCCTCAAGTCTTGCTAGTGTTGAAAAGGCGAGAGGAGGAATTGCGATGCGAACAAATGTTCCTTTTTTAAGCAAAGATTTGCAATGTGTCGGTTGCCTGGCATAGAAAAATAAATTAACTCGTTCTTTCCACAGCCTTAACCAGAAATATTTACCGCATCAGATTGGCAGGGCACCTGCTAATAGCCATTGCGAGAGAGTTTCCTCGAACGTAAATTGTTCTCCCCGGAGACCACCCCATGCTCAAACGCCTCGTAGTCTTCACTGCTTTGGCTATTGGCAGCGTTGCTGTTGCCCATGCCGATTCCGTCAGCGGTTTCTTTTCCGCCAATGGGACCGATTCTTTTACCACCTCAACCATCACGTTCACACCCGGTAGTTCCACCGTCCAAGGAGCTATTGGGGGCACCTTCGCCACCTACCTGACGGACGGCAACCCGATCACCTTTCTTTCCGGAGCCCTGCCCTATTCGCAGGGGGCAAATATTCCTCCCGGAGGGATTCCTATCCTGCTCTTCTCAACTACGGAGGGGGGCGAAACCTTCTCGTTCGATATCACCGCCTATGATGCCAACTTTGTGAATAATGGGACGCTGGGATGCACTGCCGGCGCCACATGCCTAATTGCCACGGGGGATGGCTTCTTTACGGGAACGGGGACAGTGAACTACACCTCGAGCCCGGCTACCTTCGTGTTTACCTCTCAATACCCACCCGGCCAGACGGTAGGCACCGTCACATCGTTCTCTGCGTCATCCTCAGCCAGCCCGGTTCCTGAGCCAGCGTCGCTCGCGCTCTTGGGCAGCGGCTTGCTTGGAGTCGTCGGGATCGCACGCCGCA